>Ga0197142_1002002_pt1 | contig 18208 bp, 11 predicted proteins | sample GBS60_MetaG_FD_148614 | JGI IMG/M metagenome (GOLD analysis project Ga0197142, IMG submission 148614) | Sediment microbial communities from Great Boiling Springs, Gerlach, Nevada, United States - GBS 60_MetaG | ecosystem: Environmental > Aquatic > Thermal springs > Hot (42-90C) > Sediment...
TGATCGGAACGGAGATCGGGATGCCTGTGATCGCAATGTGGGTGAAGGTCGCTCCTTCGGACTGGGGCGCAGCGTCTGCCGCCACGCTTATCGACGCCGTCCGACGGCATAGGTGCGCCCCCGACGTCGCCGCTGCGCTCATCGGTCCAGGCGATGCGTCCGCCGCGCTCCTCAGATGTTCGAGCGACGCGGCGTTCGCCATCCGCTGCTGGGGAATCTCCACGCCCGACGACCCAACCGGGTGGATGAGGAGGCTGGACCTCCACGAATGCCGACGGCTGCTCGACATCGTCCAGCACGACCCGTACGCCCTTGCGTCCTGTCTCCCCTGGCTGCCGGTCGATGTGGCAAGCGCAGCAGACCTGGGCGTCTTCCTGGACCCCACGCTCCGCGGCGACGCGCTCGAAGCGTTCACCGTCGCATCGCCGACCGCCCGCCGTCTGCACGCCGATCTCGTCCGGCAGATCGTCGCAGACGCGCGCCCATTGCATCTCAAAGCGCTCACGCGTCTGGCATGCGCAATGCACGCGGACGACGTCTGGATGCGCGTGCAAACGCTGGTTCGAGACTCTCCCGACGACGCCTGGCACGTCGTCGCCGCTGCGCCGTGGGACGCCCTCTCGGATGTGGTGCGCGACGCCATCCTGGGGAGCGCCGACCGATCCGAGATCTGTGCCGCCGCCGCCGCCGCCCGTGGACGAATCGCCACGGCGACGCTGGACTCTTCCGAGTCGACGGTCGCCCGCTCCGCCTTCTTCGCCGCGCTCGATCCCGCCGTGTGGAATGCGCTCGATGGCGAGACCCGACGGCGCCGGATCGTCGCATGGCTTGAGTTCGCCAACGATGCATTGCTGGCGCTCCGCGCACTCGGTCTGCGCCCGGAGATTCTGGCGCGGGCGGAGATCGACAACGATCTGGTCCATGCAGCACGGCGGCATACCTCCGACGATGCCGCCCTGCGCGCTGCGCTGCTGCCCGTCGCACTGGGCGGCGTCGGCGCCGTCGCCCCCGCCGCAGCGCATGCCCTGATCGCCGCCATGCCAACGCCGGATGATCCGGGCGCGTTCTTCTGTGTCGCAAGCGGACGCGCCGATCCCGACCTCATCGCCCCCGCCCGATCTGCGCTGCGCGCCCCTGCCGACCTGGCATGCGCCGTCGCGTTGCAGCGGATCGCGGGATACCTTCCCTGGTCGGTCGAAGCGCCCGCAACGCTCGCCGACCTGCTGCGCGGACGGACATGGGACGACCTGCCGCCGATCCTCGCGCTGCTTGACGCCAACGCCCGCACCACGCTCACGCCCGATCGGGATGCGCTGGTCGCGCAGCTGGGGCTTCCGAATCGCCACACGGCCGTGCATGCCGCGCTGACGCGCCTGGCGTCCCTCTCGCCGGAGATCGCCATCCCGACGATCGTCGTGCTGCACCGCTGGACGTCACAGCCTCCAGATGCATCCGCCGAGGCGGAGACGATTGCGTTCATGCTGCGGCGCCATGGCGATGTCTTCCTGGACATCGCGGACGCACTGGCGGACGATCGGCGCGTCGCTTTGCTGCCGCTGCCGAACGAGACGCGGCGAGCGGACGCGCTGCGTGCGCTTGTGCGGGACGCCCCCGTCATCGGACAGACGCTGGCATGCGCACTGCGCGACCAGGACTGGCGCCAGGCGCTCCTGGCGCTGCTGACGGCGCCGCCGCAGCATGCCGCCGCCGTCTGGCAGGCGCTGGAGGATTCGGAACAGCGCAGCGTCGCGTCGTCGCTCCCCGCCCGGGGACGAACCGATACAACGATTGCCAGGTGCGACACGCTTGCCGCCCTTGCGCTGCAGGCGCTGCAATCGTCCGATCCCGACCTGCAGGACGCAGGCATCGCGGCGCTGGCGCAGCGCCCCGACCCCCTTCGGGCGCGGTGGGACGATCTGTCGCCGGAGGTGCAACAGTTCCTGTGTGCGCACCCCGCCATCGCCGTCGCCATCGCCGATATCGGTCGTTCGTCGACGTCGACGGCGATCGTCCGCAGATGCAGAACCAGACGTTCACACTAACGTTGGAAGGAGGTTCATGGATGCCACCGCGTTCACCCGATCCAGACGCCGTCGTCCGCGCCGTGGACGGCGCGGACGACCTGGACGCTGTGCGGACTGTGCAGTCCGATTTGCAACTGGCGCGGGTCATCGCTCTCGCGCCGAACACGCATCCCTTTGTGCGCACCCTCGCCGCACGTCGTGGAGGATTGACGTCCTTGCTGACGAAGAATCCCGATGACGCCGCGCGTCGCGGCGTCGACGCGCCATGGGGAGACCTTCCTGCAGATATCCGCGCCGCCATCCTGGAGTGCGCCGATCGATCCCCCGTGTGCGCCGCCGTCGCCGCCGCCCGTGGACGGCGAGACGCAACGATGCTGGATATCACCCAGGAATCCGCCGTCGCCTTCTTCACCGCGCTCGATCCCAGGGTGTGGGACGCGCTTGACGGCGAGGTCCGGCGACGCTGGCTCCATGCGTTGCCGGACCGGCACGTGTTCCTCGCCATCCGGTCACTCGGCCTGCGCCCGGAGCTTCTGGTGCGGGCGCAGCTCGACAACGATCTCGTCCACGCCGCACGGCGGCATGCGCCCGACGACGCCGCCCTGCGCGCCGCGCTGCTGCCCGTCGCGCTGCGCACCGTCTATCTCGCCGCGGCGCGCGTCCTGATCGCTGCATGGCCATTGCCGGATGATCCGGGCGCATTCTTCTGCATCGCAAGCGGACAGCGTGATCCGTCCGTCATCGACCGCGCCCGCGCTGCGCTGCGCACGCCTGACGACCTGGCGTGCGCCGTCGCGCTCCAGCGCCAGAAGGACATCGTTGTCTGGACGCCATCCTTCGGCGCGCTGCTGCAGCACGCACTCCACGGACGGTCGTACGACGACCTGGCGCCGATCCTCGCGCTGCTGACCGACGACGCCCGCGCCGACCTCATGCCCGACCGGGAGGAGGTCGGCGCACGCCTGGCGCATCCCGATCATCGGGAACGGATGCGCGCGGTGATCGACCGCCTGGCGGCGCTCCCGCCGACGGTCGCCTTCCCGACGCAGGTCGCGCTGCACCGCTGGGTCACCCGGCGGGCGCCTCCATCCGCCGCGGCGGATGTGGTCGCCGCCGCGCTGCACGCCCATGGCGATATCCTCCTGGCGATCGCGGATGGGCTGGCGGATGCCGCCCTGCGCGACGCCCTGCTTCCGCTGCCGAGACGAAAGAAAACCGCGACGGCGCTGCGCACGCTCGTGCGGGATGACCCGATCGGCGGACGGGCGCTGGCATGCGCGCTGCGCAGAAAAGACCGGCGCCGGACGCTCCTGGCGCTGCTGACGGCGCCGCCGCAGCATGCCGCCGCCGTCTGGCAGGCGCTGGAGGATTCGGAACGGCATTGTGTCGCGTCGTCGCTCCCCAACGGAGGACTGACCGACGCGGCGCTCGCCAGGAGTGATCCGCTCGCCGCCCTTGCACTGCAGGCGCTGCAATCGTCCGATCCCGACCTGCGGGACGCCGGCGGCGCGGCGCTGGCGTCCCGCAAGGACATGATCCGATCACGGTGGTGCGATCTGACGCCGAACGCACGACATGTCCTGGGTTCGCATCCGTCCCTCGCCATCGCCGTCGCCGATCTCGGACGTTCGTCGCCGTCGGCGACGAACGTCCGCAGACGCAGAATCCATCGTTGACGTGAACGGCGAAAGGAGGTGTGGGGAAGCCATCGCACTCCCCCGCTCCTGGCGCCGTTCGCAATCATTGCCATTGACGCGGACGCGGGCGTGTGGACGCTTGCGAAGGATGGCTGGACGCGCATCCCGTTCATCCGTCGTCCCGCGACGTTGTGGCGTGGACGATGGCGCGTATCGCAGTCCCACGGGATGCGTCGATGAGCCATCGCGTGGAGCGGCATCCGTTTGATCGCTTGCGCAACGCCATGCGGCGATTCATGCCGCGCCGCTCATTGAGCAGTCCGCTGCTTGACGCCATTGTGAGTCGCCGCAGACGGCGCGTTGACCTGGTCGCCGTCCAGCAGAGGAGGACGGGGTTCGCCGAAGACAAATGAGAACGCCCACTCACGCACCGCAGGCCAATCGTGCAGCGCGCGTTCAACGACGGCGTCGGGACGCCAGATTTTTCGGAGGTACTCTTTGTCGATATCTGCGGGATGCAGACTTGCGATGGGGACAACATAAGAAACCGCCGTCTTCCCCCAGGCGGTCTCTTGACCGGGACCAAGCGGCAACGCAATCTCAAAGCAGGACACGGCATCGGGGTGTTTGGAGCGTTCGATGATCGCATCGGCATGCTCGCACACCCGGATATGATCGATCAACGCCCGCAACAAAGCGTCACTCATGCGAGACCGCACGACGATTTGCACGGGACGCAGAAACGTCATCCAGCCGGCCTCGTTGGAGTCGTTGGACGCCCGTCGAACTTGCAGATACCCGCGGAGCGCCATGGTGGACCGTCCGGTATCGGTGTGTCCCCAGCGGATGCCGATCCCTGCATCCGCGGTTCCATGAATGCGCGAGGGTGCAACGCTTTCTGCAACGCTGAGCGCGACGGGGCCTTTGGTGAGCGGGAAAAAACGGATTTCCCGTCCAAGATCCCAGTGCTGAACGACCTGAACCCCGCCGCCTGGGCGCGCATGACGGATGGAGATGCGGGGACGATTCGCGTGATCACGCGCAAAGCGGTCAAACTCGTCATGTTGCCCGATCTCGGCATACCAGCCGACATGCGATCGAAATTTGTGCGAGTCGGGGGGCGTGCATGCCTCAATTTTCCCGTTGGCCCATTGAATAAGGACCGCGTCGGGGAGGATCCCAATTTTGTTTCGTCCGATCATGTTGATCCGTGGAAGCGGTGGAATCGGTGGTTGCATTGCGACGCGTCTGATGGACGTCACGTCTATTATAACCGCTTTTCTTGAAATGTCGACCCGCATTCCCTTGAGATCGAACAACGGAGGCGCACATCATGCGATGAGCGGGGCGATTCGACTATCATCTTCAGCGGAATTCGACGATCCTCTTCACGGAATCGGGGTGATTCGACTATACTCTTCATGGAAGATGAAACCAGGAGGAAAGGATTGACGAATATGAACCCCGCTTCACCCGACGCGATTGATGCGACATTGCGCGCATTGCATGGAGAGAACCGTCTGGAGGCAATCATCGACGCACTGGCGGATTGGAAGATGTCCAGGGTCATCGCGTTCTCCGACCATGCGGATCCCACGATTCGGGATATCTGCGCCCTTGCCACGGAATTGCCCTCAATGGTCATAACCTACGACGGACTCAACCCGCAACTCCAAGACCTTGTCTGGCGCATCATGACCACCGATGTCGTTCCCCGGAATGTCAGTCGCAGTCTGCTGGATTCCTGGATGTACGTCGCGCCGGCGGGATGGGGGAAGGATCGCGCGAAGGACATCATGGAAGCAGTGCAGCTGAACCGCTGCTCGCCCGCTGCGGCAGCGGCGCTGATCGGTCCGTGCGACGATTACGCTGCATTGCTTGATGCGAGTGGCTGGGAGATTCATGATATTGTTCGCTGTTGGGGGCAAACCGTTCCCGATAAACCGACATGGTGGACGAACGAATTGTCGCCCCAGAACCTTGAAAAGGTTGTGACGCTCGTCAAACGTTCCTCTACGTATGTGGCACGAGCGGCGCCCTGGTTGCCGCCGGAGGTGCTATGCGCTCCCGACGTCGCGTTCCGTGAAGCGTTTTGCAGGACACCCGACGCAGCGCAAGCGTTTCGCAATGCGTCTCCTGAAGCCTGTTCAATGCACCGCGACACCATGTTGCGGATGGCGAAGAGCGCATCCACGCTTGAGATACGGGCGATCATTGCGCATACCCTTGGGCTCCCGAGGCTCTGGGATTCTATTGATGATTCGTTGTTGTACCACCCTTGCGACTGTGACGAAGTGCTCTCCGTTGATCAATGGGAGTACTTTCCAAGTTCGATTCTGCAAAATATGCTCGATCACACACAGAGATCGCTTGCATGCGCCATCTTTGCGTCTGCGAGCGGAATGTCGGACGATATCATGAGATTGTATCCGTCACAGTATCGTCCAGAACGCCACATTCGGATCACTTTTTTTGCATCTATCCGCCCACGCGTCTGGGACGCCATGGAGCCCTCCTGGCGAGAGTGGTGGTGCGCACTGCTGCCACACGACGGACCAAAGGGCATGGCGCTCGCCATTCGTTCGCTCGGTCTTCGACCGGAAATTCTGTGCTACGCAACGGATGTGACAGACGGGATGGTGAACGTCGCGTTTGAGCATCATGCCTGCATGACGACGATTCGTCGTGCGTTCTTTCCGCTCACGTTGCGAAACATGGACGGCGTGACCGCGCATGCGATCATGTCCGCGCTGCCGGAGATGCCCGTCGATCGTGTCAGCTTTTTCTCCATCGCCAGCAAACGCGCCTCCATTCCTCCGGATTCTGAGGAGCATGTCCGAATATTAAGCGAGACACATGACCTTCCGGTCGCTGTCGCCTTGCAACGCGTCGCTGAGACGTATCGCTTCCATTACTACAACGACACCGCGTACAGGGGCTACGTTGCGATGTTGAAGGATCGTATGGAAACGCTCCGCGTGGTGTTGGGCGCGTGGACGGGCGACTCGATTGCCCCGCTTCTTGAGGTGTTGGATAGCGAGGCGCGCAATCGGCTTTGCCCCGATGCCCAAAAGCTTGCGTCTCAGATGTCCGAAAAAGGTCGAGAGGATGAGCTGCGCACGGTCATCGAAGCGATTGCGGCGCTTCCCCCGGCGCAAGCGTTGCGGGCCCAATTCGCGCTGGGGCAGTTCCGAGAACATTCCGACGGATGCAAGACATGGGACTTTCTTCGCGACGCAATCATTGAACCGCTGACCGATGCGCTCCGATCGCATGGCGACCTGTTTGTTGCGCTCTACAACTCGATGCACCGATCGCTGCGCTCCATCATCTTGCCGCCGCCTTCAAACCCTCGATTAAGCGAGCCTCTGCTCGCGCTGGCGCGCACCGATCCGCTGTGTGCGTATCGGCTGGCGAGTGCATGGAAGGAGGATTCCTGGCTCCGCGCCTATTCCCAGCTGACGTATGTTGCACCGCCGGATATCGCCGGCGCCATTGTCGCGGCGTCAAACGGGGACATGAGCGAAGCCATGCTCCGCGAGCTGGGACCGTCCGTTCGGTCGCTGGCCATCCCAGGACAGGACCAGCGCTTGATCGAAACGGTTCTTCGACAGGGCGGCGCCGACTCGATTGCAACGCTGCTGGCCCTGGGCGGGTTGGCGGGCGACGACGTTGAACGCCAGACCATCTGCGCCCGCATGCTCATCGCACGGCCGGACATCATCCAGAAGATCGCACCATTCCTGCGCCGTGATATCATGCACGCATGGCTGCAGCACGATTCACGGCGCAATGTCGCCGCAGCGATCATGGCGCACATGCCGGACGCCGCCGAAGCCGAGTCCGGCGCCGCCGCACGAACGCCATCCCCATCCTCGGACGATGCACCGCCCGTGCGAGCGCCGCATCGCACCAGGCGGTGACGATCCTGCGCGCATGCGCATCGCAACGAATCTGCTGCTGGGCGTAGACATTGCGATCCACGCGGAAGATGGTTCTTGACGCAGGGGAGATGGACATGCGCTGCGCACCGAGACTCCGGTCGACACGGAATCGCCGTCATCGCCGATCCGCATAACCACTGCGCCCCGGCGGGCGGCAGATGCAAGCAGCACCCCATATGCACGCGCCATCCGACGACCGGCTCCCGTTTCGCCGCGCATCCTTGCAGCATGCGACGGCAGACCGGCATCGGTGCGCCGATGCAGACGCCGATGGGCGCGCACGCCGCCGATCCGCCCCAACAGCGCGCTCCACGTGCGCGTCATCGGCGCCGCCCGTTCGTGATGACGGACGACCGACGTGGCGACGACAACCGCCCCGAACGGTTCATCAGCGGGTCGATCACGACAAAAGCCGGTATCATCCAAAAGGCGTTCATCAGTTTCCCCGTGCGGCGATGGCGGGTCTGGCGTCCGCGATCGAGACAGATGCGTTCGCAGCGGTGGTCGTCAACGAGCAATCAAGGGAGCACAGGAACGACTCGCTTCGTGCCGTCTCTTCGTATCGATGAAAGGAGCATCGCGATGCATACGTGCCACGGACTCAATCATTTGGCGCGATTAACAGGACTCTGCCTCGTGATCACCCTCCTCGGCGGGGTATTGGGATGCGCTATCGCACCGGACACGCGCAGGCATGACGTGCAACCGCATGCTGCAGCGATGGACGAGTCTCCCGCGCCGACATTGGCAGGGACAAGCGAGCGTGAACCATCACGAGAACCCGGCATCTCCCGCGAAGAAGATTCGCACCTGCGTCCATCAGCTCCTGCCGTCCTGGAAGCGCAAGCGATGCCGGATGGTGCGGTGTTGACATGGAAAGGCGCCGGAGATGACCGTATCGTGTATTACCGGGTCTATCGAAGAGTGTCCGACACCACTCCATGGCGCCTCATCGATCGCGTGCCCGCGAAGGGCGACAACAGGGACCCGTATGCATTCCGGGATGAATCCGCCGAACGCGATGGCGCGTGGTGCTACGGCGTTTCATCGGTCGATGGGTATGGCAATGAAAGCGAGATCACCGAACGTTGCGTTGTCACTTCTTGATACGACGTTGACTCAACGATCTGCGCATCCCTCAAACGAGCGAACGAAACGTGCGATTGCGCAAGCGGGACGCAACCATCGAACTCCCGCATCGGGCGCGGAAGGTCGTTCTCTTAGCGCTCTCGCAATGCCCCTGAACAAGCGCGATCTGGGACGCTCAGAGGGATCGCGTGCGCTGTGCAGCGCCTCTGAGAGGAAACCACGCGCGTCCGGGCTTGCGCCGGTCGCATCCATGCGGTATCGCTGCAGCGTATTGCCGCCGCTGGCGCAGGCGTGCGATCACAGCGCCATCACGATCGACGTGAAGCCATGCGTGCAGTCACTTAAAGAGTCCCCGCAAACGAGATCCGAACGCGCTGTCGCTTCCAGGGGAGACGGAGGTCGAAGATGAGATGATGGGAAGGACGCACGCGACGCAAAACCATCAGGGCATGTCGCAGAACGGTCCTCCCGCAGACGGTGTGTCGCCTTATCACTATCTTTGGGCTTCCCGATGCGCTGCTGCGCTTGCCCCTCTGTGCGGCGGCGGCGTCACCGACGCAGGCGGCGCCCCGAACGCCGACCGCATCGCCCGCTGGGACGGCAGTGCGTGGCATCCGCTCGGCGGCGGGGTGAACGGTTCGGTGCGCGACATCACCATCGACGGAGCGAACGTGTCCATCGGCGGCGGCGTCACCGACGCAGGCGACAACCCGAACGCCGATGGCATTGCACGCGCATCGCTGCTCAAAAAGGCGTACCTGCCGCTGATCGTGCGGGAGGCGCAGGTTTTCCCCCTGGTGCGCACCACGGCAGTCCCCGTCAGATCGGCGATAGAAGCGCTCCGCGCCGCCGCACCGACGATCTGACGCACGAACGCATGCGATGCCGCAGCGCGCACGGAGAGCGGTAGAAGCGCGCTTCTGCACGCGTGCGGCACGAGCGGCGCCGCACGCGGATGCAGATATAACGCGCGGAGCGTCAGACCGGACGAGGAGATGGCGTTCCGCCGCCTTTGACGCGTGATCGGCGGTCATCATGGTACAATCACGGATGGCGTCGCCGTGGACGCAACACGACCATTGGGTCCGCGTCCACGGCAACGCCGATTCGCGCATCGCAGGTGAATCGGGGCGGAGATCCGCCCGCTACGCTGAACGCATCGAGCCGGGAACCAATGGATCGCCCGCCGCCAGAATCGTCCAACAGACCGATCGTTGCACGGCATTGAGAGGAGCTGCGAAATGGCGGATGCGAACAAGAAGCGTATCGTGCGCAACGGAGTTTCGTCGTCGAATGTTATTCAATCCGCGCATGTCGGAGGAAATGAGCACGTCTTCCCGCTCGTGCTGCGGTTACATGTTCCTGTCGGATCGGTTGTCGCCGATGTGACCTGGGGGAAGGGCGTGTTCTGGAAACACGTCCCGAAAGACGACTACGTCGTTTTGGCGACCGATATCGCAATGGGCGTCGATTGTCGCCATCTGCCCTACCGAGACGGCGACATCGACTGTGTGGTTCTGGACCCGCCCTATATGGAAGGGTTTTTCCGCCGACATGTCGACCATTTTGGCGGGCAGGGCGCCTATGCTCCATTTCGTCATGCATATTCCAACGGAGAGGTTCTCCCGACACGCTCCGCAAAGTGGCATGATGCCGTTCTTGACCTGTATGATCAAGCGGCGGATGAAGCCTATCGCGTCTTACGCAACAAAGGCGTGTTCATTGTCAAGTGCCAGGACGGAGTATGCGGCGGGAAGCAGCGATTGACGCATGTCGATCTCATCGTTTCATACGAGCGAAAAGGATTTATGATTAAGGACTTATTTGTTGTCGTGCGCACCAACAGGGCGTCTGTGAGTCGCATTGTCAGACAGGTCCATGCCCGAAAAAACCACTCATATTTCCTTGTGTTTATCAAGCGATAACGTTCGTGCATCTCCATCATCTTGGACATGCGAAGAGCGTGCGCGCCATCGACGTTGCAGAACGGTGCAATCCCCCGATGAGGTGCAAAAGGGGACGCCCCAACGACGCGATCCTGTGATCGTTTCGTTGCATCGAAATTGAACATCGCATTGCATCCGTCCGTCATGCCCCAGCGCGCCCATGGAGCTCCATCATCCGCGCCGTTTCCGCCCACTCTGACGGAGGCGCCGACGCGTTCGCCCCGTCCGCGCGTGCGAACCCGCCGCTGGCGCGTCCGCGCCGTGCATCAACGCGCGTGCGATCCAATGGACGATCGTCGCCGCGCACGCAGCGACCGCGCTGCGTGCGCGGCGATGGAAGAACCCGGAACGGCGCCTCCACGAGACGCCGAAGCGAACATGATCGTTCTCCGCGTCCGGCGCAAGCGGGGGATGCCATCGGTGTTCCGTCGCCATGTCCCCCCCCTGCCGTTCTCCTGCGGCGCCATCCAGGATGCCGCAACGGGCATTGCGATCCGATCCAACCAGACATGCGACCGATCTGCCCGATGCGGAATGGACTGCCGTCGCACCGCTTGCCTCCGCCTCATCGTCCAACGACGTCCGCCCGACCAACATGGATCGCCGCACCATCGTCAGCGGGTCGCGATCTCGCCACCAACCGCTCCGCCCAGAGCGCATGCGTCCGAACGATGATTCGCCGAATGCAATCATGACACCTTTTGTTCAGCGGGGTGCTGGATCGGACGGCGTCATCGCCAACGAATGGCTTTGGACCGGACCTGACGAAGGATGGAACCTATCGGGTGTATGTCAAGGCGCTCGACGGCGCGGGCAATGCCAGCGCTGCAACGTACACCACGACTCTGCGCCTCGACCCCGGCTATGTCGTACCAACGATCCATCTGCCGTTGGTCAGGAGATAACGGACGTTGGGCGGAGCGTTGAGGATATCCGTCCTCAACGCTCCGGAGCGCATGCATGGCGGCTCCGTCATCGATGCGCGGTTGGCGGCAGCGCAAACGGCGCATCGATGACGGCGTACTTGTGATCGTTGCAGGGGGACCTGCTTCCCCCCCCCAACCGCGTCCGTCCGACGACCGGTCGGTATGGCAAGAGCGCTCCAGTTGGCGCTGCGATCATGTGGGCGCCGTTCTTTGCAGGGACGCATGTCCGGTCCTGAAAGAGGCGATGACGGAGGATATCCGTGCCGTGCGCGTTCCATGCGCTTCGTGGGGCGGCACGGACACAGTCGATGTCCGCGCGGAGGATGGTCATCGACCGGTGAATCGCCCTTCGGTGATGCGGCGCTTCCTGCGTTCATTCATGCCGCCGTCGATCCGTACGGGAAGAAGCGTCCATACCGGCATTGCGGCGCAGTCGATGTTCCAACACCGCATACGAGCGTCGACTATGCGTGACGCCCAAGGCAGCGATCGTTGCCGCAGGAACGGTCTTCACACGGAAACGAATCAACAAGCGACGCCTGAATCGTCCGGCGTTCGTACGCCTCCCGCACGCCATCCACGCGGAACCGTACGGCGGCGCGCCCGTCTGCGCCGATGTCGTGCGCGCCGCAGGCGCAACGCCATCGGCGATTCGGACTTCCGCTGCGTGCTCGAACCACATCGGCGGGTCGCATGCAATGCACGCACGTCCTTCCTCGCGTCAGCGCACGTCCCTGGTCGTGTGCGACCATCGCTTGCGTCGCACCATTCAGAAGGACATCAGGTGCAGCGTCCGGCGAGGCTGCGGAATGCTCGCTCCGAACCGTCGAATGGAGGATATCGGCGCACACGGCGTCCGGGTTCACGCCCGCATGCCATGCGCGCCCGCACGTTCAATCTGCGGGATCGATGAACCTCGTCGAGGTTGCTTCAAGACGGCGCGATTGGATGCGTCGAGCGCATGGCGGCAAAAAGATATCGATGTGCGGAATGCCTGACGCTCACAACCGGCATCCTCTGGAATGGGCGCCCATGGCGAGTCCGGCGTTCACGATGGCCCCTCTTCCAGACGCACCATCCAGAAACGCCTTCTCGGAGGAAGATTCATGGTCGACGGCTTTCCCCTATTATAGTATGAGAGGACGCAAGAACAGAAACGGAGCGAATGATGACCATCCAACCATCCGACATCTCGGATGCGCAGCGCGCACTGCGCGGCGACAATGATCACCATGTTGCATCGCTTATTCGACAGCGCCCAGACATTGCGCGTGTGGTCGCGTTGTCCAACAGCGCCGATCCCGGCATGCGCACGCTTGCCGCCATCGTGTCCGGATTAACGGCGTTGTTAGTTCCTGAGGAGATGGATCATCCGTCGGTAAAACGCGCCATTCGCGACTCCATCGGCAGCCGACAGGAGGATCTCGTGCTGCGCGGCATCACCGGGCTTGTCCCTGCAGGGTGGGGCGCCGATATCGATGTGGTGCAACGACGGACATGTGCGCCCTGGATAGCCGCAGCGCTTGGAGGTCCGAATGACGATATCGGACGGATGCTCTCCAGTCCCGAAGAGATTTCATATGTCGTTCGCGTTTGGGCGAAGAAGGAGCCAACCAACCCGACATGGTGGATGGACTATGTATCGCCCGACGTCTACGATCACATGATGACACGGCTGCGCACCGATCCGACAAATCATATCATCGCGCTTCCGGCGCTGCCCGACGATGAAGTTGACGCCATCAGGACGTATTACGTGCATCACGAGTTCGTCTATCGCGAACTCGCGGGGATAGCCCCGCTGCTTCGTCCATGTCACGACGACGTCATCGATACGCTGATCCAACATGAGACGCCGGGCCCCCCTTCCGTCTTCGACAATCTCGTCTTGCTTGCAGCAACGACGGGACTCGATTCGGTTTGGGACAAGGTGCGCGATCTTTTGGCGAAGGATGCTTTTCTGGCAGGAAGGATCGTCGCCATCGTTCCCTGGCGCTTTTTGCCGGAGACCGTCGCCAACGATATCCTCGCATATGCCGGACGCAACGACGTGTGCGACGCCATTGCCGCCGCACGCGGGGAGACCTCCCTGGCGCCAGAGGAAACATACACGGCGCGCGAGTTCTTCGCTGCGACGTCCCCCGATGTGTGGGACGAATTGAGCGAGGAAGAGCGGCAACGGTGGCGAGCGGCGCTCTCGCCCATGGATGTGCATCTTGCCATTCGTTCGCTGGGGCTGCGCCCCGATCTTTTGGCGATTCACGGCGGGAGCGGTGAACTCGCATTGAACGACATCGTCGCCGCCGCACGTCATCATGGCGAATCGCTCGCGGATATTCGATCGGCGCTGCTGCCGGTCGCGCTGTCGCCTGCCATCCCGCATGCGCTGTCCATTAAGGACGCGTATGCGCTGACGATTGCCCTGCCGGACATGCCGGCGGACCCACGCACCTGGTTTTGCCTCAGCAGCGGACATGGCGATCTTGATGCCATTCCGCCCACCCGCGCATCCGCATTGCAAACGCCTGCCGACCTCGCCGCCGCCATCGTCCTGCAGCGCATCGCCGCAGCGGGATGGATCGACGCCGATCATCGCCAATTGCTCCATGATGCATTGCAGAATCGATCCTGGGACAACGTGAACCGTCTCCTGGCATACCTGTCCCCCAAGGCGGCTGCGGCGTCGTTTCCGAGCCCAGACGAACTCGTCCCCGAATACAAGCATGACGCCATGCGCACGGCGATGGCGGAACTCGCGACCCTTCCTCCGGCAACGGCGATCCCCGTCTGCATCGCATTGACGGCGCTTCGGGCGGAGTTTATCCGTTCCAAGAGCGAGTCTCCATGGAATCCCCGTCCGGTGCTGGACATCCGTACCACCGAAAGCGTGCGCGGCGCCCTGCGGGAAACGATCGCGCAGGAACTTCGGTCGCATGGGAGCGTGTTTCTGTCGCTCTTCAATGCCTTGCCGTGGGAAGATAGGGGAACGCTGCTGCCGGCAAGCGACGATCGTACGCTGTTCCAATCCGTGGTCGCGCTGGCATCCGCCGACCCGCTGTGCGCACTCCGCATGGGGACCGCACTCAAAGCGTCCGCACATCGCCAGGTCGGCGACGCCTTGCGGTCTGCACCCCCCGAAGCCGCCGCCGCAGCGCTGAACGCGCTGCCTCCCCGTCTTCGCGCCCTCGTCGTCGACGAGCTGGCGCTCTTCGTCGCTCCGCTTGCCGCCGCCGGGCAAACGGAATCGCTGGATCGCGCATGGCGAACGCTGTGCTCCGACAATCCGGCATTGGCGATCGCGATCGCGGCGCAAACGCTGCCCGAAGCCGATGATCGACGCCATGGCGCTGCGTTGTTGTCGACGCATGCGGATGCGCTCAATGGAATCCTTCCGTTTGTCCATCACGCCGCCTATCAGCAATTGACGTCCGCGGGCAATCGATCACGCTCCGGCCCGACCACAGGTCGTATGCGGCGCTAGGACAAACACGCAAGGAAGCGAACGATCTGTCGCAAGGAAGATGACCATCACAGAACTGAAAAGGGTATCCCGATGCAGACCTTTCGATCTCAACGTCAGACCGTCATCCGTCTCGTCCGGGGCTCGGTCATCCATGATGTGCATGCGATCCATGAGGTGTTGTCCTTGCCGCAGGCAGGGAAGGTCGTTGCATTAACCCCAACCGTCTCCCCTGACCTGCAGACGCTTGCGGCGCTTTCACGCTCGTGGGTTCGCCTGGTCGATCGGAACGATCTTGAATCGCCGTCGCTGCAATCGATGGTGCGGCGCATTGTCGCAACCGACCTCGGACGAACGATCATGGACTCGCTGGCGACGGTCGCCCCGACGGGGTGGCGCGGTCTTGAAGGAATCGATCTTGTCACGGGCGCCAGGACCGGAGCATGGAGCGCGGCAAGCGCGGCCGCGCTGCTCGGACCGGTCGACGCCGTCGTCGCGCTGCTTCAGCCGCAAGAGGCGGCGTTTGCCGTTCAGCGCTGGGGACAAACCTTCGGCGAGTCGTCATGGGTCGAACAGACATCTCCACACGTGTATAACGAAGTGATCCGTCTTCTCTCCTGCAATCCGCAGGCCTACGCCGCAAGCCTGCCATGGCTGCCGGAGAAGAACCGCACCGTGGATTCCGTTCCCGATGAAGCGCTCGATACCGCATTGCTCGCGTATGCATACGCAGATGCCCGCATTCGGCAGAAGCATGCCGACACCATCGCCCGCCTCGTTCAACGAACGCATGCGAAGCATCTGAGCGCGCTCGCATTCCTGGCAAAAACAACGCAGGATGATGCGATCTGGCGTCGCATCGACGAATTGATCCGATCTCCTGACGCCGATGGCGGCGCACTGTTCCGCCTTCTGCCATGGCGCGATATGCCCCAATCCGTTGAAGATGCCGTGCTGCGCATCGACGAGGATCGCGCTCGCTCATCGCCGGCGGACATTCGCACACTCGACGTCCTGGTCAACGTTCCTCGGTCGATGATCTTTGATCCCGACAGTTGGGATCAGACTGACAGTGCGCAGCGCCACGAACAGCTGCGCAAACTCCCGCCATCGCTGTTCCCGCTTGCCGTCCGGTTCCTCGGACCGCGCGCCGACGTCCTGGCGTATGCGCCATCCGTCTCCAACGACCTTATTGACGCGGCATCCCCGCACGTCCATCACCGCATGGACGTGCTGCGGTGGACGCTGATGCCGATCGCGATCAGAGACCTCACTCCCGACGACGCGTATGCCGTCATCGCTGCATTGCCGCAGATGCCGCCGGACCCCGTTGCATTTCTTCGAACGGCGAGCAAAGTTCCCTGGTCCGAGACGACCATGCCAGGGGATGCCGACGCGATTCGTTCCGCGGCGCACCTTGCAGCTGCGGTCACGATGAACAATGTCCCGTTTTCGATCTCCCTGGGCATCCATTCTTGCTGTGAAACGCTGCGTGTGGCGCTGGAGGGACTGGAACCGTCTGACGTTTCCCGCATGATCGGCATGCTGGACCCCTTCGCACGCAATCGACTGTATCCCGACATCACCGCACTCGCGATGCGCATGGCATCGCCGGCGCGGCACGAGACGCTGATCCATGCGTTGCACAAGGTTCTGGCGCTGCCGGCGGATCGTGCATTGCCATCCCTGCTTGTCTGTTCGGAAGGCGCATACCGCACCTCCAACGGCAGCGAAACGCTGGCGAGCATCTTGCGCGACCACGGCGAGACCTTTCTTGCTCTGTACGACGCACTCGACGACAAGGACCGCAGCCACCTTTTGCCGATTCCTTCCGACGACCCCAGCGCCGTGACATCCATGCGCGCACTTGCCCGCATCGACCCGCTTGTCGCCTACCACCTGGCGCGTGAGCGAACCATGACGGAAATGTTCTTTACCCGTTGCGCCATCCTTACATCATCGCCCGGTTCCGCAGCGGACCTTGTCGCAGCGCTCCCCGATCCGCTCCGCACCTCCATGCTCGAAGACGCATTGCAGCGTCTGATCGACGTTGCTGCAGCGGGTCACGAAATGAACCTCCTCAAAGCGGTGGATGCCGTGATGCGATCCGACCCCGTTGTGGCGCTGGCCGTCGCGGCATTGGCGTCAGAAGACCCCGAAGAGTGCGATGCAGGTCGCTCTGCACTCATGCAACGTCCTGACGTTCTTTCCCGCGTGCTGCCGTTTATGGACGACGCTATGCGCCGCCGCTTCCCTGATGCCATGAAGCCGAGCGCGCCGCCTGACGCTGGGAAGGTGAAACGATTCCGCTGACGCGCGTCGCACGCGGAGCGTGCAGATTGCTGCGCGCCGCAGAGCGGCGCGCAGACCTCACCGGCGATCGCACGAACGGCGCGAAGAGTCGCGCCGTTCGTGCCGCACGCGGAGGGGAACGCCGATCCCCCGCATGCGGGCGATGATCGTGAGAACGACGATTCCTCGCATGACCGGTGATCGTCCCTCCCGTCATCCCTCAGCGCCGCAAGCGTTGCGCGCTGACGCTTATCGCAGCGCCTGGCATCTCCGCAGCGCATCATCCAGATACCGTGGTGAAATATCGATCCCGATCGATCGCCGCCCCAGTTCACGCGCTGCAACGAGGGTCGTCCCTGTGCCACAGAAAGGATCGAGCGCCACGCCATCTTCGGGGCGCGTCGCCAGAAGCGGGATCCGACACAGTTCAACAGGATAGGGGGCAAAGTGCCGATCGCGTCGTTGAGAGTCTTCCGGGAGAATGTCCCATACATCGACCGGCTTGCTGCCATTGGGGTGATAGCGCAGAAAATAGAAGCCTTTCTTGTTGATCGCACGCGCACGTCCAGAGACCCGTTCACGGTCCGAATGGGTGACGCGGTGTTGACCGCGAAGAATCATGCGGAAATCCGCTTTTCCCGTCGTCTTCTGTGCGCGATCCTCATAGACCGTCTGATGCAGTCCATGCGCACGGCGCATGGCGCCGTTTGTTCCCATGCAGCATTGACGCCCATCGTCCGGCGCCCGGCGGACATCGGCTCCATGCGCAGATCCCTCATTCCTCACGCGGAAGCCCGACCGTCTCCGCCGGAATACGCGCTCCATCGGCGACGCGGTTAGAGCGCGACAAAAACGTTGGTTCGCGGCAGACCAGACGTCCGCGCCATCCA
>Ga0197142_1002003_pt1 | contig 18207 bp, 16 predicted proteins | sample GBS60_MetaG_FD_148614 | JGI IMG/M metagenome (GOLD analysis project Ga0197142, IMG submission 148614) | Sediment microbial communities from Great Boiling Springs, Gerlach, Nevada, United States - GBS 60_MetaG | ecosystem: Environmental > Aquatic > Thermal springs > Hot (42-90C) > Sediment...
AAAGCCGTGGCTTTTCTCACTCTGGTCGAACCGGCCGATGCCATCGGTTATGTGGTGGATATCAACCCCCACCGGCAGGGGACCTTTCTCCCCGGCAGCGGCCATGCCATCGTTGCCCCTGCCTTTCTGGCCTCCTGGCAACCGGATGTGGTGATCATCATGAACCCGGTCTATCGCGAGGAGATTGCGGCCACCTTGCAGAGCCTGAACCTGCAGCCCCAACTCATGATGCTGGCCTAGGAGGCAGGATGCCCGCCGAGCCGCTGACTCTACCCCGGTGTCCGGTTTGCGATGGCGTCGCCGGTCGGCCTATCGTCACCGTTCTGCAGACGCCGGTTCATCTGCACCTCTTGCAACCCGATGGTACCGCCGCCATAGCCGTGCCGCGCGGGGACATTCGGTTGATGTTCTGCCCTGATTGCGGGCATCTATGGAATGGTTCCTTTCGGTCGGAATTGGTCAGTTATGAGGGGGTCTATGAAAATTCTCTGCATTTTTCACCGAAATTTCAGGAATATGCCGATAATTTGGCAAATCATTTAATAAAACACTTTTCTTTATATGAAAAAGATATTGTGGAAATCGGCAGCGGTAGAGGTGAATTTTTGCAGTTGTTATGCGATTTGGGGAATAATCGCGGTGTGGGCTTTGAACCGAGCGCAGCCGCCGAAGCGGCGCCGACGCATCCCCGTCTGCGCCTGGTTCGCCGTGCCTTGACGACGGAGCACGCCGGGCTGCCCCTCGATTTCGTCTGTTGCCGGCATACTCTGGAGCACATGGCCGACCCGCAGGCCTTCGTTCGCACCTTGCGGCAGGTTATCGGCTCGCGCGTCGGGGTGGGTCTTTACTTCGAGGTCCCCGATGGGGGCTATATGCTGCGCGATCTGGCTTTGTGGGACCTCATTTACGAGCATGTGTCCTACTTTACGGCGCCCTCCCTGACCCGCCTGTTCGCCCAGGAGGGCTTTGCCGTCACGGCCGTTTACGGCGCCTTTGGCGAACAGTTTCTCTGTCTGGAGGCTACGGCAGGACCGGGACCCGACCTGCGGCCCGAAGCCGATCGTCTGGCGGTGCTGGCCGACCAGGCCGACCGTTTTGCCGCGCGTTATGCTGCCACGGTGCGGTTCTGGCAGGAACAGACCCATGCCTGGGCGCAGGCGGGACGGCGGGTGGTGGTATGGGGAGCCGGGTCCAAGGCCATTAGCTTTCTCAATCAGATGGCCGACGCCGAGGCCGTGGCCTGTGTCGTGGATATCAACCCGCGCAAGCACGGTATGTTCATCAGCGGCACGGGTCATCCCATCGTGCCCCCGGCTTTTCTGCGGGCGTACCGGCCTGACGTGGTGCTGGTCATGAATCCCCAGTATCGGGCCGAGATCGCGACCATGCTGGCGCAAGAGGGGGTAATGACGAGGACGGGTGGGGCGCCCGAGCTGATCGTGGTGGGCGAAGCCGGGGCGGATGGGGTATGAAGACCCGGCAACGGTGGCGGGCCCCTGGTGAAAGCGCCGTGGTAGCCCGCGGGACGGCCGTGGGCCTGGTCATCCGCGTGGCGGGGATTGCCCTGGCCTATGGGGCCGAAGTGGCGCTGGCGCGGCTGATGGGGCCGGATGAGTACGGACTGTACAGCCTGGTGCTGGCCTGGATGACGCTGGCCGCGCTGGTGCCGCCGCTGGGATTGCATCATGCCGTGGGGCGTTTTATCCCGGCTTATATGGCCACCGGCGACGGCGGCCGGCTGCGCGGGGTGGTGAAAGGGAGCCTGGGCCTGACCCTGGGCCTGGGCGTGGTCCTGGCGACGGCGGCGTTCGCGTTTCTGGCCGGGCAGGCCGATGCGTTGGCGCTGCCGCAACCGTCGGCCTGGTATGTGGGCATCGGTTTGTTGCCGCTCCTGGCGTTGCTGCGGATGGTCTGGGCGATGGCCATTGCCCTGGGACGTGTGGCGGTGGCCCTGGCGCCGCCTCTCATCCTGGAGCCGGTCCTGGTGGTGATCCTGGCCTATACCGCCCGCGCGCTGGGGTTGCCGGTCCTGGCGACGGTGGTGCTGGGGATGGCCGGGCTGGCGCGCGGGGTCGAGCTGATCGTCCAGGGTGGCGCGCTGATCCGCCGTGGCTGGCCGCTGCCGGGGCCGACACGAACGATCTACGAACTGCGGGCCTGGTTGGCGGTGGGGGTGTCGTTGCTGGCGTTCGATGCGTTTAACCTGGTTTTGCGCCAGGCCGATCTGCTCCTGATCGGCGCCATGCGGCCGCCGGCCGAAGTGGGCATCTACGGCGCCGCCCTGAAAACGACGGGCCAGGTGACTTTCCTGCTGGCGACGACGAATGCCGTGATCTCGCCTCTGATGGCGGCGGCCTGGGCCGGGCATGATCGCGGCCGTCTGCAACGGCTGCTTTACCTGGCCGCCCATCTCAGCTTCTGGCCGGCCCTGGCCGTGGTCCTGGGACTGAGCCTGCTGGCCCGGCCGGTGTTGACCCTTTTCGGACCGGCTTTTGTCGCCGCCGCGGTGCCGCTGATCATCCTGGCCCTGGGTCAACTGGTCAACGCGGCCACGGGGGTGGTCGTGGCGCTGTTTATCGTCACCGGTCAGCATTGGCGGGTGACGGGGGTTTTCGGTCTTAGCGCCGCCCTGTATGTGGGGTTGACCTATCTGGGCATTCGCTTTTACGGCCTGGTGGGGGCCGCGCTGGCCACGGCCGGGATCATGGCCTTCTGGAACATCTGGCTGAGTGTGGACGCGGCCCGCCGCCTGGGTTTGCAGACCTCGATTGTGGCGGCCGTGGGTGAGCTGCTCCGGAGACGTCTTCGCACGGGCTAGCGGGGAGGATGCCGTTCCCGGGCGAGGGGCGGAGGAGAAGCCGGGTACGGCGTTGGGGGAGGCCCGGCCGGCTATCCCGCTTTGTAATGTATTTGTAACCATTTTGAAACGTCAATGTAACCCTTTTGGAGCGGTGTTTTGTTAGGCTGGTGCTCAATTATTTAGTAGTACTTTTCTTCTCCTTCTCCACTAAAGCCCTGCATCGGGAGTCTAAGCATGAAAGGATGGTTTCTCGTCCTGTTTTTATTCGCTTTTATCCTGGCCGCTTGCGGCGGCGGTGGGGATACCGGTAAACAACCGGCCGCTTCACGCGGAGATCCCCAAAAAGGAGCCGAATTGTTTACGGTGACGTGTGCCGCGTGTCATGGTCCCAAAGGCGAAGGCGTACAGGGCCTGGGTAAGGACATGACCACCAGTGCCTTTATCGCCTCCCAGACCGATGAGCAATTGTTAGAGTTTATCAAAAAAGGACGTGATATCAACGATCCGGCCAATACCACAGGCGTTGCCATGCCACCCTTTGGTGGTAATCCGGCTCTTACTGATGAAGATTTGTTCAATATCATTGCTTATATTCGAACTTTGCAAAAATAAAAAGGAGGTGATATTTGCGTAAGATTTGAGTCTTCCGTTCTGCATTTTCTTGAAACAAGGTATAGGGAGGTGAGAAATGATCAATCCTCAACTTGTTTTGGCTGTTTTCTTGGTTGTCGGGGTTGTCTGGACGGCGGTTTGGGCATGGGTTCTGCTCAGTTCCCGCCAGACGGTGCCCTATACCGAGGTGGCGCCTAAGGTGACCGTACTGCGACGCCGTCTTTTCTGGCTTATTCTGGCTCTTATGGTGGTTGTGTTCCTGGTTTCGATGCGCCTGTTACCGTACCGGAGCATACGCGCCGGCGTGTTCGGCATGCCCCAGCTGTCGATCGATGTGGTGGCGCAGCAATGGTCCTGGACCTTTAGTCAGAACGAGATCCCGCGCGGCGTGCCGGTCGAGTTTGTGGTGACGTCCAGGGACGTCAACCACGGCTTTGGCATCTACGATCCCCAGGGCCGGCTGGTGACGCAGGTTCAGGCGATGCCGGGGTATACGAATCGCCTGATCTACGTGTTCCGCCAACCCGGAACCTATATGATCCGCTGTCTGGAACTCTGCGGAGTTCCCCATCATGTGATGGTCGCCGCGCTGACGGTTAAGTAGGTCTGTGCGATCGAGCGACCGGTGTATCCTGTTCATCACACCTTGTGGGAGGAAGCACCATGGGTGCCCAAGCTCAGGTCAAAGGCAGCAATGGCAACGGGGGTGTGTTGCGCATTGCCCTTGTTTACATGCTGACCGGTTTTGTCGTCTTTCTGTTGATGGGGTTGCTGGGCCTGTTGATGCGATTGAATCACGCCGGTTTTCTTATCCTGGCACCCCACTGGTTCTACCGGATTATGACCCTCCACGGCAGCGGCATGGTGGCGGCCAGTATGCTGGCGGCCATGGGAGGCTTTGTAGCCGTCCTCAGTCGGGGCGTGCGTCTGCATAGCCGCTGGCTGTGGACCGTCTTCATCATCTACTTTCTGGGCGCCGGCTTTGTGATCCTGGCCACTATGGTCGGCGGTTTTGCCGCCGGTTGGACGGCCCTCCATCCTCTGCCCTACGAATCCAAAGGCGCCTGGAGTCTGGCCGCGGCGCTGGCCATGTATATCGGCTATCTCTTCGTCGCCGTGGCCTTTCTGCTCTACTGTCTCCAGGTGCTTTACGCCACGGCCAAGACCTACGGCGGGGTGACCAGGGCGCTGGCGTGGGAGTATCTTTTCTCCGGTGGGCGTAAAACGCCGAATCCCATGCCGCGACCGGTGGATATCGTCGGCACCGTGGTGGCCATCGACGGGGTCATCGCCGTCCTGGCCGGGGCGATTCTGTTGTTGCCCCTTTTCGGTCAGGCCGCCGGCCTGGTCGAAAGGGTGGACGCGCTCTTTGCCAAGAATTTCCTCTTCCTCTTCGGGCATACGCTGGTCAATCTGAACATCTACCTCTCGGCCGGATTGGTGTATGCCACTCTACCTCACTATACCGGTCGCGAGTGGAAGGCAGCCTGGCCGGTGGTCCTGGCCCTGAATCTGGTGATCGTGCTGGTACTGCTGCCTTACTTCCACCATTTGTACCAGGATTTCGCTCAGGTGCTGCCTTTGCACATCCTCGGCCAGATCGGCTCGTACGGCGTAGCCATCCCGGCCTTCGTCGTGACCATCCTGGGAGGCCTGGCTTTGATCTACCGCTCCGGGCTGCGGTGGTCGGTGCCCTCCATCCTGATGGTGCTGGGCTTGTGGGGATGGACCTTTGGCGGGATGGGGGCCGTCATCGATTCGACCATCGGTGTCAATCAGGTGATGCACAATACCCTGTGGGTGCCGGCGCACTTCCATAGCTACTATCTCCTGGGGGCAGTGGCCTTTACCTGGGCCTACATGTACCACCTGGTGGCCGAGCTGAGCGGCGCGCAGGAGACGCGGCTTAGCCGCATTGCCGCCTGGCTGTACGGCCTGGGCGGCGCCGGCTTTTTGCTGATGTTCTTCTTCTCGGGCGCGAACAGCGTCCCGCGGCGTTTCGCCGTCCACCTACCGGAGTGGCAAGGCTTTGCCCAGATCGCCGTGGTCTTTGTCGTCATCCTGACCCTGGCCCTCGCCTGGGTGGCCATCGAGGTCTTCCGTTCGATCAGGCCGGCCTGGCAACGCGCGCAATAAAGGCCACCAACGGTGCGACTGGGCGAGGGCCTGAGGCGCCCTCGCCCAGTCCGGAGACGTGGAAGGAGGAGCAGAGGATGGATTACGTCCCCCCGGCCGAAGTCACCGCCGAGACCTTGCGTGCGGCCGCGAAGAAAGCCGGCTTGCCCGTGCGGGACCTGCTGGTGCGAAGCTTTTTGTCGGGTGTGTTTCTGGGCTATGCGACCTCGTTGGCGTTGTTGGTCGTTGCGCAGGGCTTGCCGCCCATTTTCGGGGCGCTGGTGTTTCCGGTAGGTTTTGTCATCCTGGTCTTATTGGGTCTGGAGCTGGTCACCGGCAATTTTGCTTTGTTGCCCCAGGGTCTGGTGGCCGGTCAGGTCCGGTGGGATGGTCTGGTGCGCAATTGGGGCTGGGTGTATCTGGGCAATTTAGCGGGCAGTGTTTTCTATGCCGTGCTCTTCTACCTGGCCATCACCAACTTTGGGACCGGCGACGGCGGCGCTCTCGGCGAACAGCTACGCCAGCTGGGGACCAAGAAGACGCTGGCCTACATGGCCCTCGGCCTTAACGGTTGGAACACGGCCCTGGTCAAGGGCATTTTGTGCAACTGGATGGTTACCCTGGGCACGGTGCTGGCTTTTGTTTCCCGTTCGACCGTCGGCAAGGTGATCGCCATGTGGCTGCCCATTCTGATCTTTTTCGCCCATGGCTACGAACATTCCGTGGTCAACATGTTTGTGATCCCGGCGGCCATGCTCCTGGAGGCGCCCATTTCCGTGGGAACGTGGTGGCTGTGGAATCAAATCCCGGTGACCATCGGTAACATCATCGGAGGGGCCGTGTTCACCGGTTTGGCCCTGTACGTGACCCATCGGCCGGCGGCCTCCTGAATGTGATGGCTGACATCCTCACCGTTCTGGGAGGACCCTGGGGCTGGCGTTGGGATGTCGGTGCGGTCTTGGGCCTGGCAGCTCTGACCTATATCGGGGGTTGGGTGCGCCTGCGCCGGCAGGGGTTTAGACGCCTGGCCCGGTACAGGCCCCTTGTGGCCTACCTGGCCGGCCTCGTCACGATTGCCGTGGCCCTGATGTCTCCCATCGATACGTTGCAGGCCCTGCTTTTCTTTGTCCACATGTTCCAACACCAGTTGCTTATTTATCTGGCGCCGCCCCTCCTCCTGGCCGGCCGCGCCCTACCCTTTACGATGTGGGGATTGCCGGCGCTCTTGCGCGCGAGGATAGGGATGATGTTGACCCCGACCGGATGGGTACGTCGTGTCCTCAAGGGGCTGACCCATCCCGCCGTGGCTTTTGCTCTTTCGACCGGTATTTTGTGGCTATGGCATCTACCGGCGGCCTATAATGCCGTGCTGGTCAACGGTCTGATCCACGATATCCAACATCTGACCTTTTTTGGTTCGGCTCTGCTCTATTGGTGGGCTTTGATCGATTCCCCTCCGCAGAGGGCCTGGATAACGAGCAACGGCGGGCGTGGCCTCTACCTGGCCCTGGGGGCCGTTCAAAGCGCTATTTTGGGCGGGTTGATCACCTTTGCCGATCGCGTCCTCTACACGAATTACCTGCTCGTGCCGCGTCTGGGCGGTATTTCGGCTCTGACCGATCAACAGGTGGCCGGAGCCCTCATGTGGTTTCCCGGCCCGCTCATTTTCGGCCTGGCCGCCGCCTTGGTGATGCGCGAAGAATAAATTTCGCCCACTTTTTGAGAATATTGATTACCAAAATAAAGTTGACATCGCTTGATTTCCCGCTCATTGTCGTTTATTCTGTCCTTGTTCATTCTTTTTCCTTTCGCACGAAAAGAGAATTATCGGATGATGAACGCACAAGTATCTCGACTTCGGCGGGGTGTGGTCCTGCTGATCGGCCTGGCCGGACTGATTCATCTCGTCATTACCCCCCAACATTGGGCTCATGCGCCTGCGCACGGCATTCTCTTCGTCATTGTTGGCGTGGTCGAACTCATCTGGGCTGTACTCGCCTGGCGGCGTCCTTCGTCCTCGTTGTATGCCATCGGCCTGATCGTAGCCGGCGGTCTGGTCACCCTGTGGGTGATTACCCGGATTCTCCCGGCGCCTTTTGGTCATGGCCCCGAACCGGTCGAACCTTACGGCGTCGTGTGCAAACTGGCGGAAACGCTGGGGGCGATTGTGCTGGCCTTTCTGGCCTTCGGCCAGATCGCGACGGCCGCCGATCGGGCTGCCGCTCGTCGCGCCGTGGTCCTCTGGATCGTGGCGGCGCTGGTTTTGGGATGGGGAACGTATGGGGTAGCCCGCGCGGCCGAGCCGTTCCTGCCCGCGCTCGCCGTTTCGGCCGAACATCAGCATGAGGAGCATCAGCACGAGATGACGCCGACCGGCCAGGAAGAGGGCACGGCGACCCATGCGCATCAGGCCGGGGAGGCAACACCGGAGTCTCACGAGCATCAACACTAGCAAGACGGGGAACCGCTTTCCCCGGTCCTGGCTTTCCTGCCAAAAGGACTTCCTACCTCGACCATGTTCGATTGGTCATGGCGAGGAGCGGAGTGGTTGTGTCATGGCGAGGAGCGGAGCGACGAAGCCATCTCCCCGCGCGGTTTGGGGATGGCTTCGCCGCCTGCGGCGGCTCGCCATGACAGAAGGCCGCGCGGCGGCTCGCCATGACATCACAGAGGCACTTTTCTCTTAGAGACTATCCGGTTGGTTGGCTGCTTGACAGCCCCTCATCCCCGCCCTAGAATGGAGGGGCATGCGCCCCCGTAGCTCAGCGGTCAGAGCGAGTGCCTTCTAAGCACCAGGTCGCAGGTTCGAATCCTGCCGGGGGTGCCTGGGCGACGCGATGTGGGCAGGGTGTTCGGGGTGTCCGTCCTATTTTGGCGTCCCATGTCATGCTGAGGAGCGAAGGCCGCGAAGCGGCCGCAGCGACCCTGAGCGCCGTCGCAGGGAATCCCGTTTTTTCGCCGGAACTGTCCGGCGAGGCTGCGTCTCAAACCGACCAGGGAAGAGGACACGGATAAACCCAGGCTGCGCCCACGGATTTTTGTCCGTTTCTGTCCGTGGGATCGGTGGCATCCGTGTCATCCGTGTCCAACCTTTGGCTCTGTCTGGGCAGCATGGTATCCCTGCCGGCTTCGCTCCGCCGCCTGCGGCGGCTCGCTCCGAAGGACAGGTGGGTCAACGCGAGGGTAAATGCGCCTGGAACAGGAGCCACTTCCCCTCCTCGCGCAAAAAAAGGGACGGACACCCGGGTGTTCGCTCCGATTTGACAAGTCCCGGCCTTTTGGTGTAAGCTCCGCGGCCAACTTCACAAAGCGATAGCGACTCTTATCCAGAGAGGCGGAGGGACCGGCCCGATGAAGCCTCGGCAACCCGGCGACCATTGCAAAGGCGCAAGCGAAGTGTCAGGGTGCCAATTCCGGCAGAGTAATCTGGAAGATGAGAGGCCAGCATCTCATGGCTTCCTGCTCATCCCCCTACGGGGATTTTGATCTAACCTGAGCGGAGCCTCCTTTATCCATACCCTCTCACCTCCGGAGAGGGTTTTTTTGTTGTCCCCGGTCGGTGAGCCGGGCGCCCATCACCGGCCGTTCGTCTATCCCACCCTTTCGTTCTTTTTCGTCAGCAGAGGATTGCACCATGCCAGGCATTTCCCACAACGGACGCCGTTTCGGTTTCAGCACGCGCCAGCTCCACGCGGGCCAGGAACCCGATCCCACGACCGGTAGCCGGGCCGTGCCCATTTACCAGACGACGAGTTACCAGTTCCGGAACACCGAACATGCCGCCAACCTGTTCGCCCTCAAGGAACTCGGCAACATCTATACCCGCATCATGAATCCGACCACGGATGTGTTGGAAAAACGGGTGGCCGATCTGGAAGGCGGAGTCGGTGCTCTGGCGGCCTCGAGCGGTCATGCCGCCCAGGCGATGGCCATCCTGACCCTGTGCGGTGCCGGCGATCACATCGTCAGCAGCAGTCGGCTCTACGGCGGCACGTTCAACCAGTTCAACTACACGTTCCCTCGTATCGGCATTGAAGTCACCTTTGTCGATCCCACCGATCCGGCCAATTTCGAACGTGCCATCCGCCCGAACACGAAAATCCTCTACGGCGAGACCCTGGGCAATCCCGATATCTCGGTTTTTCCCTTTGAGGAGGTGGCGGCCATTGCCCGGGCTTATCACATCCCGCTCATGATCGACAACACCTTTGCCACGCCCTACCTGTGCCGGCCGTTTGAATGGGGAGCGCATATCGTCGTTCATAGCACCACCAAGTTCCTGGGCGGCCACGGCACTACCATCGGCGGCATCATCGTCGACGGCGGCCATTTTGATTGGACGAGCGGACGCTTCCCCAATTTCACCACGCCCGATCCCAGCTATCACGGCCTGGTCTATGCCGATCTGGTCGGTGTGGGCCTGCCGCCTTTCATCATCAAGGCCCGCGTGCAAATCCTGCGCGATATCGGCGCCTGCCAGGCGCCCTTCAATAGCTGGCAGACCCTGCAGGGCATCGAAACCCTGAGCCTGCGCATGGAGCGGCATGTGCGCAATGCCCAGGCGGTGGCCGAATTCTTGGAGGACCATCCTGCCGTGGCCTGGGTTACGTATCCGGGGCTGCCCAGCCATCCCGACCACGAGCGGGCCAAGCGGTATCTGCCTTTGGGCGCCGGTGCCGTCCTGGGCTTCGGCATCAAAGGCGGGATAGAAGCAGGACGTCGGTTCATTGACAGCCTGCAGTTGTTCAGCCATCTGGCCAATGTGGGCGATGCCAAGAGCCTGGCCATCCACCCCGCCACGACCACCCACAGCCAGCTCACCGAAGAGGAGATGCGCTCGGCCGGCGTGACGCCCGATTTCATCCGGCTGAGCATCGGCCTGGAGGATATCGAGGACATCCTCTGGGACCTCGATCAGGCGCTGACGGCTGCCACCCGCTAAGGGCTTATCCGGTGGGTGGCAGAAGGCCATGGCCTTCTGCCACCCACGATCCAATCACGATGAGCGAACATGACCCTACCCGGTTCCGTCGGTATTGTTGAAACCCGCTACTTCACCTTTGCCCGGGACGAGCCGTTTCGCCTGGAGAGCGGCGCCACCCTCAGCCCGGTGACCCTGGCCTACGAGACCTATGGCCGGCTCAATGCCGATCGCTCCAACGCCATCCTGGTCCTCCATGCCCTCAGCGGCGGCGCCCATGCCGCCGGCTATCACGAGCGCGAAGGTCACCTGCCGGGATGGTGGGACGATTGTATCGGGCCGGGCAAAGCCCTGGATACGAATCGCTTTTTCGTGATCTGCAGCAACGTCCTGGGCAGTTGTTACGGTTCCACCGGTCCCTCCAGCCTGGACCCGAGCACCGGACGGCCCTATGGCCTGCGTTTTCCGGTGGTCACCATCGGCGATATGGTGCGGGCGCAGGAGCGGCTGATCGACCATCTGGGCATCGCACGGCTGCTGGCCGTCGTCGGCGGTTCTATGGGCGGGATGCAGGCCCTGGAGTGGGCTGCCCATCATCCCGAACGCGTGGTCGCCTGCATCCCCATTGCCACCACGGCCCGCCATAGCCCCATGCTCATCGCCTTCAGCGAGGTAGGTCGCCAGGCCATCTACGCCGATCCGGCCTGGAATCACGGCGATTACTACGATAAGCCGCAAAAGCCGGATGCCGGCCTGGCCGTGGCGCGGATGATCGGCCACATCACCTACCTGAGCGAGCAGTCTATGCACGACAAGTTCGGCCGACGGTTGCAGGCGCGCGAGCGCTACGGCTATGACTTCCAGACCGAGTTCCAGGTGGAGAGCTATCTGAAGTACAACGGCCATAAGTTCACCCGTCGGTTCGATGCCAACAGCTATCTCTACATCACCAAGGCGATGGACTATTTCGACCTGGCTGCGCCCCACGGCTCGTTGGCCGCGGCGTTTGCCCGTTCTGCCCATATCAAGTTCCTGGTGGTGAGCTTTACCAGCGACTGGCTTTATCCCAGCTATCACAGCAAGGAACTCGTGCGGGCTCTCACGGCCGTCGGCGCCGATGTGACCTATGTGGATATCCAGAGCACCTGGGGCCACGATGCCTTCCTCCTGGAAGTGGATACCATGACGCGGCTGCTCCACAGCTTTCTTGAGCGCCTGGTGCGCGAAGAGCGGGTGGCCATGCCGGAGGGGGAGAGAATCGGGTGAGGGCATGCCGGGCCGTGCTCGTCCTCCCCTACCGTCAAGGCCCGGCGCTGACCGGCCAGCATTTGACCATGTCCCTTCGTCCCGATCTGGCTGCCATTGCCGAACTCATTCCCGCCGGGTCGCGTGTGCTCGACCTGGGCTGCGGCGATGGCGCCCTTCTCGATTACCTGGCCCGCCACAAGGGTGTCAAGGCCCGGGGCATTGAGTTGGATGAGGCGAACGTATTGGCCTGTGTGCGCCGCGGGCTCAGTGTGCGGCAGGGGCATCTCGAAGAGGGGCTGGCCGATTATCCCGATGGCAGCTTCGACGATGTGGTGCTCAGTCAGACCCTGCCTTTTTTGGATGATCCGGCTTTTGTCTTACAGGAGATGCTGCGCGTCGGGCGTCGGGCCATGGTGAGCTTTCCCAATTGGGGTTACTGGCGTTGTCGCTGGCATTTGCTGACCACCGGTTGCATTCCCCAGGCGCCCGACCTGCCACGGGCCTGGTATGAGGCCCCGCGCTGGCAGGCCTTCAGCATCACCGATTTCGTGCGCTTGACCCGCAGCATCGGCCTGAGGATTACCCACCAGATCTACTTCACCCACGGCCGTCGCGTGCGCATCATCAAGGTGAAAAATCTGCTGGCTACGACGGCGGTTTTTGTCCTGGAACGCCAGGCGAAAGCCACGCCTGCCGCGTAAGGCCCGGACCTTGGCTTCATGATGATCCCTCGGGGTCGGGCCGGTTCTGGTATCATGGAGCCTGCACCATTCCCGTCGGCCATCGGCCTGCTCCTCAGGAGGTCCTATGAACTGGCGTTATACCTTCATCGTCGGCTTCGGTTTTTTCGGCATCTCCGTCATCTGGCCCATCTTCAATGCCTTTATCCCCCCTTTTCTGGAAGACCTGGGCTTATCGGCCACGCTGATCGGTTTCATCCTCACCTGGGATAACATCATCAACATGTTCGTCCAGCCCTGGGTGGGCGAGCGCAGCGACCATACCCGTTCCCGTTTTGGGCGTCGCAAGCCCTGGCTCATGGCGGGGGCGCCGCTGGCGGCCGTCTTCTTCCTGCTGGTGCCTTTTGTGCGACAGCACTTTGTCCTCATCGCCCTGGCCATCCTGGGGACGAACATCGGCATGGCCCTCTTCCGCTCGCCGACGGTAGCTTTTCTGGGCGATCTCTTCCCCGCCGAGCAGCGGAGCAAGGCCAACGGCGTTATCAACCTGATGGGTGGGGTGGGCAGCGCCCTGGCTTTGTTCGGTGGGGGTACGCTCTACAACATGGGCGTGCCGTTGCCGTTTGTGGTCGGCAGCCTGGTCTTGCTCATCGCCATCGGTATCGTGCTCCTGGTGGTGCGCGAGCCGGAGCACATCGCCCCGACCGAGAAGGGCAACGGGCTTGTGGCCAATCTACAGGAGGTATGGCGGAGCCGGGCCAACGGCGGTGTGCTCATCTTGCTGGCCATCTTCTGTTGGTTCGTGGGTTGGAATGCCATGGAGGCCTTCTTCACCCTGTATGCCCGCAACATCCTGGGCATTCCCGAAGGCACGGCCGCGCAGATGCTCACCGCCTTTGCGGCCGCCTTTATCCTCTTTGCCATCCCCAGTGGGTTTATCGCCACCCGGTTCGGGCGACGACGGACCATCCTGGTGGGTCTGGTGGGGATGACGGTGGGCCTGTTCCTCGGTTTCGGCGTGCGCAGCGGTGGTGTCTTGCTGGGCCTGTTGGCGGGCATGGGCGTTTGCTGGTCGCTGGTCAATATCAACTCGCTGCCGATGGTGTACGACATCGGCGGCGACGCCCGCATCGGCGTGTACACCGGCCTGTATTACTTTGCCTCTTCGGCGGCGGCCATTACCGGTCCCATCCTGGCCGGTCGCTTGATCGACCTGACCAACCACGCCACCGTCTGGTTGTTGAGCGCCGTGTTCATGGTCCTGGCCCTCGTGGTGATGGCGGTATTGCGGGTACCGCAACGGGCTTCGGCGTCGGTCACCCCAGTTTGACGGCGAACCCCGCTCCCGTTATACTCTGCTTGCCGGCCGACGCCGTCGGCAGGAGACGTCGGCCGGCGTCTCGACAACGGAGATGACGAAGCGCCTGGACGGCGGCCGTCGTTGGCCGTCGTTGACGAGGTGGAGGTTCTTCCACGCGAGTGGAAGCTAACCCCTGGCGCGCCGGCCGATGGTTCGGAGGCCGGCGGGGCAGGCGGGAAAATCGAAGGGATCGGCGGATGCCTCCCCGGGTTACGGCCCGGACGTCTCTCCACACCAAGCAACGGCCTGCGGGCATGCAACGCCGTGGGCCATCCGTGCTGCCGCGGTCGGTGTCTGTCCGAAGAGGCCGACCGTGCTGAGCTATCCGCGGCCGCGCTCTGCCCCCGTCGTCTCGACGATGCGGGGGTCGGGCAGCGGCCTCTCCCCCAAGGAGTGCGTGTTATGTGTGGAATCGTTGGCTATGTCGGTCCGCGCCAGGCGACCCCCATCATTCTGTCCGGCCTGCAACGGCTGGAATACCGCGGCTATGATTCGGCCGGTCTGGCCGTCCTGACCGTGAACGGGCAGGTGGAGATACGCCGGGATGCCGGGAAGCTGACGAACCTGATCCGGCAGGTGGAAGCAGCCCCACCGCCGGGGACCATCGGCGTCGGCCATACCCGCTGGGCTACTCACGGCCCGCCCACGCCCACCAATGCCCATCCCCATCGCGATCGCACGGGCCGTATCGTCGTTGTGCAAAACGGCATCGTCGAGAACTTCCTCAGCCTGCGCCGGGAGTTAATGGCCCAGGGCTTCACCTTTCAATCGGATACGGATACCGAGGTCATCGTCCAACTGATCAGCCGCGAATACGACCGTTGCGAAGACCTGATCGAGGCCGTGCGCCGGGCCCTCAACCTGTTACGGGGGCCGTCGGCCGTGGTCGTGCTCAGCAGCCATGAACCCGATCGGTTGGTGGCGGCCCGGTTGGGCAATGCCGGCGGAGTCGTCATCGGCCACGGCCAGGGGGAGATGTTCGTGGCTTCGGATATCCCCGCCATTCTCGAACACACGCGCGCCATGAGCTTTTTGGACGATCGCGAGATGGCCGTGCTCACGCGCGAAGGGGTGACCTATTTCGACCTGGCAGGCCGTGCTTTGCCGCCCAAGCCCATCCATACCATCCCCTGGGACCCCGTGGCTGCGGCCAAAGGACCCTATCGCCATTTCATGCAGAAGGAGATTTTCGACCAGCCCAACGCCATCACCGATACCCTGCGGGGCCGTATGGACTTTGCCACGGGACAGGTGACCCTGGCCGATCTCCATCTCGACGGCGAGGCTGCCCGCCGTCTGCAGCGGATGGCGATTGTGGCCTGTGGGACCTCCTACTACGCCGGGCTGGCCGGCAAGTACCTGATCGAGTCTCTGGCCCGGATCCCGGTCGAGGTGGACTATGCCTCGGAATACCGCTATCGTCAGCCCATCCTCGATCCGAACACCCTGGTCCTCGCCATCACCCAATCGGGCGAGACGGTGGATACCCTGGCCGCCCTGGACGAGGCGCGGCGTCAGGGCGCCCGCACGGCGGCCATCGTCAACGTCATCGGCTCGCAGGCCGCGCGCATGGCCGATGGCATCATCGCCATGCAGGCCGGCCCGGAGATCGGCGTGGCCAGTACGAAGGCTTATACCACCTCCCTGGTGGACCTGGTCTTGCTGGCCCTCTATTTGGGCCAGCAGCGCGGGGTTCTCGATGCGGCGATATCGGCCCGTTTTGCCGGGGAACTGGCCCTTTTGCCCGACAAAGTGGGTCAGGTGCTGCGCCAGGATGAGCATTATCGCCATCTCGCCCGTCAGTACGCCCGCTATCACAACTTCCTCTATCTGGGGCGGGGGATCAACTACTCCACCGCCCGCGAGGGCGCGCTCAAGCTCAAGGAAATCAGCTACATCCACGCCGAAGGCTACCCGGCCGGCGAGATGAAGCACGGGCCTATCGCCCTGATCGACGAGAACATGCCCACCGTGGCCATTGCCCTGCGCGACGGCGTGTACGAGAAGATGATCAGCCAGGTGGAACAAGTCAAGGCCCGCAACGGCAAGGTGATCGCGGTCGTCAATCCCGGCGATGAGGTAATAGCCCGCAAGGCCGACGCCCTGATCGAAGTTCCGGAGACCCTGCCCTGGCTATCGCCGGTGGTGGCCGTGGTGCCTTTGCAGCTTCTGGCCTACCACATTGCCGTCTGGCATGGCCGCGATGTCGATCAGCCGCGCAATCTGGCCAAAAGTGTGACGGTGGAATAGGCGCCGGAAGCCCTGCCGGTTTTGACCATCCGGGTGGCAGAAGCACCCCTTCTGCCACCCGGAGCAGCAGGGGCTAGCGGAAAAAGCTCATCAGACGGGTGGCGAGCATGATATCGCCGTTGATCCGGATCTTGCCCAGCATGAAGGCCTGCATGGGATCCAGACGCCCTGCCATCATCTCGATATAGTCGGCGGCCTCCATCGTCACGGTCAGGGTGGGTGTTTCGACCCCGCCGTCTCCCTCCACGACCTTACAACCCTCTTCGCTCAGCCAGGTCGTCCACACACTGCCGCCTTCCCCGGTCAGGTCATAGCGGACGGTGGCATTGACGCCTGCTGCCCGCTCCGGCTTGAAGGCAGCGGGCATTTCGGCCATCATTTTGCGGATTTTGCTGTCAATTTCCGAAGACATAGGCGATTTGGACTCCTTGATGGGAAATGGGGTGAAATGAGTTATTTCAATTCGGCGCGCGTATAGCCCAAAATGCGCCGGGCGACGATGAGCGTGTTGATCTGGCCGGTGCCTTCGTAGATGTCGTTGATCTTGGCGTCCCGCATCCACTTTTCGACCAGCATGTCCTGGCTATAGCCCAAGGGGCCGAGAAGCTCAACGCACTTCTGGGTGATGGAGGTGACGACTTTGCCGGCCTTCACCTTGGCCATCGAGGCCTCCAGGGTGTTCGACTCCCCGGCATCCAGGAGGGCTGCCGCCCTTATCGTCAGCAACCAGGCCGCTTTCAGGTCCATTTCCATTTGCAAGAGGTCACGTTGAACGGCGCTGAGCTTGTGGAGCGGCGCACATTCGGGGATGGTGATCCCCTGCGCGGCCAGGGTGTCACGGGTGAACTCAAAGGCGGCGCGGGCGATGCCGACGGCGCTGGCGGCGACGTAGGGCCGGGTGGCATCGAAGGTCTTCATGGCGCCCTTGAAGCCTTTCCCTTCCTGTTCGTCCGGTCGGATCAGCTCGGGGCTGCCCAGGATGTTATCGAAAGGAATGCGGCATTCTTCAAAGCGGATGGTCGCCGTATCGCTGGCGCGGATGCCCAGTTTCTTTTCCTGATGGATGATGTACATGCCGGGCGTACCGGCCTCGACCACAAAGGGGCGCATGCCGGCCCGACCCAGGCTCTTATCCAGCGTCGCCCAGACGACGATGAGGCCGTCGCTCTCGCAGCCGGCCAGCCGGCCGTTGGTGCAGAAGATTTTCGTGCCGTTGAGCACCCACTCGTTGGTCTGGGGGTCCAGCCGCGCGGTGGTTTCAATGGCACTGGTGTCCGAGCCGGCCTGAGGCTCGGTCATGGCCATGGCGCCCCATTTGGGCTTCCCGTGCGTGAAACGGGTGAGAAAACGCTCTTTTTGTTCCGGGGTGCCCACGGCCTGGATGGCGGCGCCGGCCAGCGCGCTGGAGGGCGTACACAGGTAGATGCCGGCATCGCCCCACGAGAGGGCCTCGATCATGTGGATCATGCGCACGTGGGTGGTCGAGGGCCGCTTCTCCCCGGCCTTTTCCTCGGCTTGTTGGCCGTTGCGGCGCAGGGCGCGCTTGAGATTGGCCGCTTCGATCTGCTGCATGAACGGCCAGATGACGTTGATATACTCCCAGGGTCGCTCGTGCTCGTGTTCATCGTAGTACCGGGAGATGCTGCGCATCACCTGCTCGGCCAACATGCGCGCCATCTGCGTCTGGTTGAGGACGTCCTGAGGAATGTCAAAGCAGATCGGCATAGGAGTCTCCTTCAGATTATCACGCTGCCCACCAGGGTGGCCAGACCGCGACCGTTCCGCAGCCACAGCTCGACGGGATGATCGCGGATGTAGCCGTGGCCGCCGAGCACCTGCACGGCGCCGTCGGTCACCTTCAAGGCCATATCGGCAGCGTAGTGGGCGGCCAGATAGGCATCATGGACGGCCGGCTTCCCCTGGTCGAACTTCCAGGCGGCTTCCCAGACGAGCAAGCGCGTGGCATCGATCTCGATGGCCATATCGGCCAGCAGGAAGGCAATGGCCTGACGATGGGCGATAGGCTCGCCGAAGGCCACACGTGCTTTGGCGTAATCACGGGCGTACTCAAAAGCGGCTTTGGCCAGGCCCACGCCCAGCCCGGCTACGGCGATCCGGCTGCAGGTGAGAATGGCTTTCAGGTCAATGCCGGCTTCGCCGCCGAGCTTGTTCGCGGCCGGGATGGTGACCCCTGCCAGATCGACCGTGAACGTCTTCAGGG
>Ga0197142_1002005_pt1 | contig 18198 bp, 17 predicted proteins | sample GBS60_MetaG_FD_148614 | JGI IMG/M metagenome (GOLD analysis project Ga0197142, IMG submission 148614) | Sediment microbial communities from Great Boiling Springs, Gerlach, Nevada, United States - GBS 60_MetaG | ecosystem: Environmental > Aquatic > Thermal springs > Hot (42-90C) > Sediment...
ATTCTTATGAATATGTTGTATATGGATGCTTTAAGTATCAATTCTTTAATCAACTATATTATCCCCTTACTCCCCTTATCTATCGCTTGCACCGTATCACGGCATCAATTCTTTAACTGTATTATCCCATCTTATTATGGATGATACATACTCCCCAAATCTTCTCTTCAATGATGATGTAGCTGGTTCAGCGATCCATCTTAACCCATATCCATCTCTCTTCTTCCATTCTATCTCTCATAAAATATTTTGACAAGTCAATTATTCAACACACCACATATTTAGGCAAGATTAATAAGTTCAACATAATATATTATGGGCATGATAGATAGAACTTTCATATGCAGATCTGGGGATGTTCTTAATATAGATGATGACTATTCTATAATATTTGATGACTTCCGTAATGTTATTCTCAATACTAAGGCAGATCTTATATTTGCTGATCCACCATTCGGGATAGATTTCAAGGGCAATCTAGGAACATATAACAGGAAGGCAGATGCACTCTCATATGTTGAGGTAAGCAGAGATGAGTATCCTGGGTTCATAAAGGACCTAGTTACATGGTGCTACAGTAATCTTAAAGATGATGGTAGTATGTGGCTAGTCTCAGGCTGGAACAACCTGAGATGGGTTCTCGATGCAGTAGAGGATGCAGGCTTTATACAACTCAACCATGTTATATGGAAGTACCAGTTCGGCGTATTCACAAGAAGAAGGTTCGTTACATCCCATTACCATCTTCTACTGCTAGTTAAGGATGAGAGCAACTATACATTCAATAAGTTAGAGCATTACCCTGAGGATGTCTGGATGATTAAGAGGAGGTATCAACATGGTGAGGAGACAGCAAGTAATGAACTCCCAGATGAGTTGGTTGAGAGATGCATATTGGCATCATCTAACATAGGCGATCTCGTTATAGACCCAGTTCTAGGCTCAGGTACTACTCTTAAAGCGTGCAGAAGATTAGGTAGAAGGTGTATAGGAATAGAGATAAATCCCAATCTTAAGAAGAGGATAAGGAAGAAGTTAGAGGTAGATAATCTTACTTTAACAAAGTATAATAATACATTGGATTATCTTATGCATAAAGATGGCTGATCTGGGTTTTTACTAGAATTAACTAAAAGATTAACCAGCATAAGTTACATAGAGAACTTCCGCCACTTCATGAGGTTGAACCACTAGAACCTTACTTTACTACAGAAACAACATTAGACTACAAACTAGATGAATTTGATGGTCGGTTTACCAGACGAGATATTATATCCAGGTATCTTTTACTCAATGTTATACTGGACCAGGGTCCAGATATAAAAGGCGTAAGAGAACTTCTTAAGAATGTAACAAATAATCTATATAGAAAAGAAATAAAGATATTTCATAATCCTCTTGATTTCTTCAAGAATATAGATATAGTAATAGATACAATTCGGCGTGAGCATAATTCTATAAAAGAAAAAGAGCTGATGCGTGGGCTAAAGAGAATAATACTCCTAATAAATACAATCTATTCTTTACTCAGTCACCGCGTGGTATTATTTCAATAAAACAGATATTAGATTATGTAATTCATAGATGGGGCTCGCCTCTTTCATTATTTATTATGGGCTTTGTTAACTTAAGGACTGAATGAAGCATGTATGGTATGCTAGAGACATCGTTAAGTTAACAGAGCCTTATTATGTTAGAGAAAGCTAATAAAGGATTCAAACCCCTGATGTATTGATTAACTATATAGAAAGTTGGGAATCTGCAGAGATTATGTGTCAAAGAATAAAAGATCATGAAAAATACGGTCTAGGTAGTGCAATTGGGAACAAAGCATGTCATCTTTATGCAAAGATGTATGTTAGTGTTTTTAATCTTGTGAAGACGTTGTGATAATGGGTGGACTGATCTCTCCTATGAACTTCCATTAGATAGCAATGCTGCTAGAGTATTATTCAGGACGGGATTCTTAAGTGAAATAGCTTCCCTTGATGATTATGAGAAATGGGGAGTTATACAAAAGAGTAAAGGGAAAGGTAGGTACCATTACATTAGAGCTACAAATATACGAGTCAAAAAGATAAATATAGATGATAAAGAGTTACTCTCAGATTACATATCTATAAGGAAAGATTACCTTAAGCTAAGCAGCCACAATATATATAGAGATTCAACATCTACCAAATCTATTGATTTATAAACTAAATAAAGCTAATAATGAGAACAAGACGTATCGCTTGTCAGATCTTGATGACGGGTTAATACTTATAGGTACTATTACTGTTTTAACCATAAATATCCAAAATGTAATGAATGTCCTATTAACTATTTGTGTAAAGGATACAAGAAAGATAGTAATTTGATCACAAACTATTTTACATAAGTACTATAAACGATAAAGCATGGGTCCATATGTGATGTACAAGACACATGCAGAATTGTAACTCAAGCCTCTACCTTACTCTCAAGCATAAGCCTCACTATATGCCTTGGTGCATCCTTGAGCAACCTTGTATACTCGTTATCCTCAAAGTACTCTATAGCCTTCAGTGCAAGGTTTATCCTAACATCTATATCATTGCTCATCCGTTCTATCAATGGGACCCATCTCTCTAGTATCAACGATGCCATATCAACCCTCTTCCCTAGGAGTATATCTAGCATATCCCTCATCGACTCATTGGAGTAGTATAGACATGCAGGGAATAGAGTTACCATCTTGTTTATATTAACCCTATGAGTATCTACTATATGCAATACCTCCCTTAGATCATCTGCTATCTGGAATGCCTCTCCACACTTGGAGCCATAACTGTATACCTTATCTGCTAGATCGAGTCTATTGGATGTTATAGCGCCTAGTTTAGCCGCAGCGCCAAATAGTGCGCCTGTCTTGAGTTCTATTATAACATCGTATAGACCAGAAGGGAACCTTCCGTGAGCGATATCCTCAACCAGGCGTAAAGGGTTAAGGGGTTCTTGGAATGCACCCATGGCTACAGCTGCTATAGCCTCCGCAACAGCCTTGGCATCGTCCTTGCTCATATCTGTCATCATATTTATCATATATGAGAGTATTAGATCTCCAAAGAGTACTGCCCTCCTTGAGCCCTCTAGAGTCCATATCGCTGGTCTATTCCTTCTAACAGTATCCAGATCTACATAATCATCATGTATTAAAGTGGCAGCATGGATATACTCTATAGCAACGGCTCTAGGGAGTGCATCCTCCAACCTGCCTCCTAGTGCCTGAGCTACAAGGCATGTGAGCGTACCTCTGACCCTCTTACCTCCTTCTATACTCTCCTTGAATATCTCTGCATGTTCTGTAGGCATCCTCTCAATGAAGATAGGGAGTAGTCTGGATATACCATTATCTATCAACGGCCTGACTTGGTTCCAGTACTCTATTATACCCAAGACATAGCGCCTCCTCTACAACTCATTCATTCATTGTTATAATCCTTGAATATAACATTGTAACCCTTCGTCCTTACAACACTAAGCAGAGCTCTAACTATAGGATCGTCCTCTTCTACACCATCACCAACTATATCTACTCTCTTTATTCTACCCCTCTCCTTGTATAGTATAAACTCGTTCACATAGGATATATGAAGAGTATACAATAAAAAGTTTTTAGTTCACGTGGTAATACTCAGATCATGGATATCAAGGGCATAAGCAAGGAGAGTATAGTCAGCGTAGATGAATGTATGTGCATAGACTTCTTGGAGGGCATAAAGGTACTCTCAACTCCAAGAATGCTCAATGCTATCGAGATGCTATGTAGGGATATGGTCAGACCTTACTTACAGGATGGTTATGATACAGTAGGTTATAGCGTTAACTTGAGGCATACTGCACCGACACCAGCAGGCATGAATATTAAGATAATAGCTAATGTAAGAGAGGTAGAAGGTAGAAGGATAGAGTTCAGCGTAGAGGTATACGATGATATCGAGAAGGTAGCTACTGCTGTGCATGAAAGGTACATAATAAATAAAGAGAGGTTCATCGGTAGAGCAAGGAGTAAGTTGAATAGATCAATCGAGTAGTGGGTATATCATACATATACCATATCCATACCATACCCCATCTACACATCCTTACTTGTTAATTCATATCCGTACCTACTTCTCATTCCTGTTCATTCTATTGCCACATTCTATACAGAACTCTGCGATATACGAGTTCTCATGACCACATACACTACATACTCTGCCCTTGAGGTATATGGTACCATTACTTATACTCTTTATACTCTCCCATGGTATGTTTATACTCTTCTCATCGCTAGTAACTACAAGTGATACTCTAAGATTATTATCCACTATTATATCCTTTATACTTCCCATCTCCTCATCGCCATGGTATACCCTCATCTCTAGAATATCCCTCATACTTATATTCTTGCTATCTATACTCTTACCGAATATCTTGTATATGGCTATGATATTACTACATACATTGCATACATACTCCCCTTGCTCTATGAGTACATGTCCCTCAGCAACCATCTCATTGAGTAGATCGGATGATATCTTTGGAGCGCCATCGAACTCCTTTGAGCAGTTGTTACAGCGATACGATATTATCCTTTTAGCATCTATCTTGCCTAGAGCGGTTATGAATAACTCTCCAGCAAGTCTGGCCTTGTTAGCCTCCTCATCAGTTATATCTGCAGTTATGTAGCCTCCAGAACCCTTGAGCTTCCTGATCATACTCTAACATACGATGATATGGCTTATAAAGGATTATTAATGAGTATGTAGTTGATGCATATATGGCTAATATAAAGGCTACAAGTCTGAGTACATGGGATAACGATGTACTGAACTCAGGGATGCCTGTGCTGGTTGATTTTTGGGCAGAGTGGTGCGGTCCATGTAGGATGGTGGCTCCTGTATTAGAAGAGTTGGCTAAGGAGTACGATGGCAAGGTTAGGTTCCTGAAGTTGAATGTGGATGAGAACCCAGATGTTGCTAGAGAGTACGAGATATACAGCATACCTACACTGCTCTTATTCAAGAATGGTCGTGTTATAGGACAGCATATAGGTGCAGCGCCCAAGGATGTTATAAGGAGGTTCATAGAGAACACTCTAAGGGGCAACTGACCTAAGTGATGGTAACAATAAGAATAACAGTGATGATGGTAGTATATGAAGGCAAGTAGATGAGAAAACACTTAATTTATTCTAGCGTGTAGTATTAAGCGATGGGACAGCTAGGTTACAATACGAGGGGTCCATTGGTAGATAAGTTGAGGAACCTACTTAACGATATTCAGGGTAGTTACGAGTCATTTGTGGAAGCATATACATTATACTCAGAGGGTAAGATAGATGAAGGTGCATTCTTCAGAAGAGTGGGTGATTACCTTATGCAGTTCTCATCCTTAACATTCCTCATGGTTAAGGTTATACTTGAGTTAGATAACGCAATAGGCAAGAGCGTAGAGAAGCCTGTAGAGGTGGTTAGACCTGTCAGTAGTATAGGAGTGGAGAAGGCAGAGGTCAAGGAGAAGGAGACTGAGAAGGAGAAGATATGCATACACTGCAATGCCAAGATACCAACAAGGGCCAGATTCTGTCCTAAATGCGGCAAGCAGCAGCCGCAGTAGATAACTCAGAAAAAAGATAATATAATATAATAGATAGTATACTGTATTATAGTATTAAGGAATGAAGATATTCGATGGTAAGAAGGCCGCAGAGGATTACATGTCAATGCATACACTTGCATACTCTACCCCAGAGATGATACTGTTCAGATTCGCAAAGTGGTTGAGCGATATAGTAGAGGTTGAATGTAAGGATGAGAAATGCCCAAACGAGGATGGTAAGCACCCAAGGCATAAGGTGCCAAGGCTTACCCTGTACATGGAAGAGAGGGAGAGTTACCACATGGATATAAGTGATGAGTTCATACCTACAGGGGCTATAACGGCGATGTTCGGGAGGGTCAAGGGTCATTCACTTGAGCGTACTGAGAGGAAGCACTGTATAGAGTGTGGTGCAGAACTAGAGGCAGACTCTGCTTACTGTATATCATGCGGGGCTAAGCAGGAGTGATAAACGATACAAGTGATACCTGCTATCTACTCAAGGGTTAAGCTTAATAACTAGGTAGTGTACACATTCATGCTATGCAAGCACATAAGAGGATAGTATTCTTCGATGAGGCAAAGGGGATGAGTAGGAAGGTACTAGGAGGCAAAGGTGCTGGTCTAGTGGATATGACATATGCAGGGTTACCAGTACCCCCAGGGTTCATAATAACTATAGATGTATGCAAGGAGTACTACAGTAATGGGAGGGAGATGCCAAAGGGTCTTATGGATGAGGTTAAGAGCGCTATGCATAAACTAGAGGAGATCACTGGTAAATCTTTTGGTAGCAATGATAACCCATTACTCGTATCTGTGCGCTCTGGTGCGCCCATATCCATGCCAGGCATGATGGATACCATACTGAACCTAGGTCTTAACGATGATACCATTAGAGCACTCGTATCAAGGACAAAGAACGAGAGGTTCGCATGGGATGCCTATAGAAGGTTTATACAGATGTTCTCCAAGGTGGTGCTAGGCATAAACGATTCGTTATTCTCAAAGGCTTTAGAGGAGATGAAGAAGAGGGAAGGTGTTAAGCACGATAATGAGTTGGATGCTGACGCACTCAAAGAGTTAACTTATGAGTACAAGAGGATATGCAGGAGCAACGGTAAGGAGTTCCCTGATGATCCATACAAGCAGTTAGAACTTGCTATAAAAGCAGTATTCAATAGTTGGATGAGTGAGAGGGCTGTGGAGTATAGGAGGTACTACAAGATAACCCCAGATATAGCAGATGGTACTGCAGTAAATGTAGTAGCGATGGTATTTGGGAACATGGATGATAGGAGTGCTACTGGAGTTGTATTCACAAGGAACCCAGAGAGTGGAGAGAAGAGGCTCTATGGCGAGTTCCTTGTTAATGCACAGGGAGAGGATGTTGTTGCGGGTATAAGGACTCCAGAGCCTATAGAAAGGTTAGCAGATATCATGCCAGATACATACAAGCAGTTGGTAGATATATGCAATAGACTAGAGAGGCATTACAGGGAACCACAGGATGTAGAGTTCACTATAGAATCAGGCAAACTATACCTGCTCCAGACTAGAGCTGCAAAGATGAACGCTATAGCATCGGTAAAGGTAGCAGTTGATATGGTCAGAGAGGGTATAATAAGTAAGGAAGAGGCTCTCCTAAGGGTAAACCCAGATGATCTGGAGCAGTTACTGCATAGGAGAGTAGACCCGAAGACTACAACCAAACCTATAGCTGTAGGAATAGGTGCCTCTCCAGGGGCTGCTGTAGGCAAGGTAGTACTGGATACAAAGCGGGCCATAGAGTATGCTTCAACTGGAGAGCAGATCATACTGGTCAGGGAGGAGACGAAGCCAGAGGATGTTCCAGCATTCTTCAGGTCTGTAGGCATACTCACCAGCAAAGGTGGCAAGACAAGCCATGCTGCAGTGGTAGCAAGAGGTATGGGCAAACCATGCATAGTAGGTTGTAGTTCAATACTCATAGATGAGGGGCAGAGGAGGTTCATAGTAGATGGTGTAGTGGTGAATGAGATGGATACAGTAACCATAGACGGCTCTACAGGCAGAGTATACATTGGTAGCGTTAAGCTTGTAGAACCTGAGCTCAGCAATGAGTTCAGAGCGATGCTGGAATGGGCAGAGAGTATGAAGAGGTTAGGTATTAGAGCCAATGCGGATACACCAGAGGCAGCTAGTATAGCAAGGAGTTATGGAGCAAGAGGTATAGGGCTATGTAGAACTGAGAGGATGTTCAATAGTGAGGATAGATTACCCATACTAGTAAGGATGATAATGGCTAGGAGTAGAGAGGAGAGGGTTAGGGCATTGGAGGAGTTGATACCATACCTGAAGAGTGATACGATGGGTATACTCAAAGTTATGGAAGGATATCCAGTAACTATAAGGCTGTTAGACCCTCCATTACATGAGTTCCTACCTAGGATGGAGGATCTGATAAGATCTGTATATGAAGGAAAGGATAAGAATGCCGAGGAGATGCTTAAGAGAATCAGGGAGTTAGTAGAGGTTAACCCGATGATGGGTCAGAGGGGTGTAAGGTTAGGGATAGTGTATCCAGAGATATATGAGTACCAGATCAGAGCGATACTGGAGGCTTCTGCGGAGTTGATAAAGCAAGGAGTTCATGCTGAGACACAGATAATGGTTCCGCAGGTGGGTATAAGGGAGGAGCTGGTTACTGTCAAGGGAATATTCGATAAGGTCAAGCAGGAGGTTGAGAGCAGGTATGGTATAACCATTGATGTCAAGTTCGGTACAATGATAGAGGTTGTCAGGGCATGCTTAACATCTGATAGCATAGCAGATATAGCAGAGTTCTTCAGCTTCGGTACTAACGATCTGACACAGGCAGTATTCTCATTCAGCAGGGAGGACGTCGAGGGCAAGTTCCTGCCATTATACCTAGAGAAGGGTATACTGAAGGATAACCCATTCCAGAGTATAGATAGGGATGGTGTAGGCAAGGCTATGAGGATAGCTGTAGAGCAGGCAAGAGCAGTTAATAGTAGATTGGAGATAGGGATATGTGGAGAGCATGGAGGAGACCCTAGGAGTATAGAGTTCTGTGATATGATAGGCTTGGATTACGTTAGTGCTAGCCCACACAGGATACCCATAGCCATACTAGCTGCTGCACAGAGTGCATTAAGGTTGAATAAAGAGAGTTAATTGATACATTTATGATACAAATGTAAATCTTAATTCAAGATGGATGATAGCATAAAGATGATAGCATAAAGGATCGGGATGAGGATAGGATAAGTAGAGGGGATATACTACAAGCAAATGCAATCTTGCTAGCAGGAATTCTTATATTTCTAACTCTATTTAAAGATCTACAAATAATTTCTATTGGAAGCATAGCTTTATTTGCATTAGATGTCTTGGAGTTCTATTCAATATTCATATTATTATTAACAAATAACATTAAAGAAGCAAAAATCGGTACTGCATTCGGTGTCTTGGGCATAATGCTTTCTGTTTGGTCCTTAACAAGTAAATTTGTTGCCAACGAAGTGATGATTATATATTTTCTTATTGTTGTCACTTCTTTCACTTCTTTCATATTCATAGTATATCTTATAAAGAAGATCTAGTTTAAAAAGTATCAATAAACCCTCCTAACCTCCCATTCACTAACCTCTATATCATTAAATGCATTAGGGTGGATTATCTTTGCTAGTATCTCTACGCCTCTAACTACTCTATGGCTCGGTCTACTGAAGTATGAGTTTGAATCAACGATATACACCTGTTTACTCTTCACAGCCCTAAGATCATACCATCCCTCTATCCCCTCAACACTCTTGAACTCCCTTAATCCTCTAGGGATATCAAAACCACACGGCATGAATATTATGATATCAGGGTCAGCATCTGCCACTTCCCTGAACTCTAACCTCCTTGATGGCTCACCTCTCCTGCTTATACAGTTAACTCCTCCTGCAGTATCAACCATCTGGGGTACCCAATGCCCTGCAGTGAAGAATGGTTTAAGCCATTCTATGCATAAAACCCTAGGTCTATCTAATAGCATCACTCTGCTTCTTATATCCTCTAACCTCCTCCTTAACGCATCTACCATAGCAGTGCCTTTCTCCTTGAGACCCAACTCCTCTGCTAGTTGTGTGATGCTATCTAGTATACCATCTAGATCATGTGGGTCTAGCATTATAACCCTAGGTTTATTCATGAGTACTCGTCTAGCCCTAGATACCTCATTCAAGTATGGGGAGCATACCTCGCATAGACCTTGTGCGACTATGGTATCTGGATTGAGCTCCTTGAGCAGCTCCGTATCTATAATGTATATATCCTTCATACCACTCACCAGTTCCCTTATCTTAGCATCTATCTCCTCACTACTCATGATAGATGCATCGAATACACTCTTCACAACCCTAGGCTTATTCAGAGCATCCTGAGGATAATCACACTCATGTGTTACCCCTACTATACTATCTCCTAATCCTAGTTCATAGAGTATCTCAGTTGCGCTTGGGAGTAGGGAGCATATACGCATATTTTATTATTATAATAGCTGTTATTTTATTTAACGGTTACCTTACTGTATCTCTTAGGCGTAACAGCGAATCTATTAGCTGGGTTAAGATGGTAGTTTATCACTATGTTAGGGTCCTTCTGTCTACCAGTCAGTATCCCTACAACTACATCATCCTTCTTTATGATCTCCTGCTCTCTTAACTTCTTTATCCCTGCTGGTACAGCGCCTGATGCTAGCTCACAATCGAATCCGTTGAGCCCTACTATAGCCATACCATCGTACATCTCCTTATCGCTCACAACCTCCACTACGCCATCTGTGAACTCCAGCGCTCTCAATCCCTTGAGCAGGTTAGCAGGTTTACCTATCTGTATTGCAGTGGCATCGGTTCTAGGCTTTATGTTATTCTTATCCATGTACCTATAGTACTCATCTATCAGAGATAGGTCTACACTACCATCCTTCCACCTGAGTCTTACGCCATTGAAGATACCATTGTATAGTTTATAGAGTGTATCTGCACCCTCCGCATTTATGACTGCTAGTCTGGGTATCTTCTTTATGAACCCCCATTCATACAGCTCCATAAGGCACTTACCTGCACTTGATGTATTGCCTAGTGCACCACCAGGGTAGACCAACCAGTCCGGGGACCTCCAATCTAGGTACTCAAGGACTCTGTATACTATGGTCTTCTGCCCCTCTAATCTGAATGGGTTCACTGAGTTCACTACATAGGCGTTGCTGCTAGCCTCCCTGAGCATCATAGCTAATGCATCATCGAAGTTTCCATCCACCTCTATGACCTGTGCCCCGAACTGTAATGCCTGCCCTAGCTTACCTATAGCAATCTCTCCCCTAGGGACGTATACCTCACACCCCATACCTTCATTCGATGCATACATGGCAGCTGATGCAGATGTATTACCTGTAGATGCACATACTATCTTCTTAACATTAAGTAACTTTGCATGTGTTAATGCGGTTGCCATCCCATTATCCTTGAAAGAACCACTAGGATTGTATCCTTCAGGCTGTAGGAATAGATTATCCTTATGCATACCAACGTACTCCGCTACCTTGCTCATCTTGAATGGCTTTGATAACCTCCCCTCCGCACCGTCCAGAGATACAAGGTATCTAGCACACTCCTCATAGTTCTCAGTATCTATTGAGCAGAAGTTTATAAAGTCCCTGAACCTCCATACGCCGCTCTCATTGTATATATTGGAGCCATGGTTCCTACGCATGGCGAATGTGCCTAACTCTATATTGGGCCTTGTGGAGTACTTCACGTCCAGTGGATGTCCTTTACTGCATGTTAATCTAAAGTCCCTTATATCATATCTGAGCCTACACTTTGGGTCTATACACTCTTGGTAAGCGCCACTCATGATAGCATCTCTATCGTATCCCTATTTATAAGTTAGAACTATACTTATAATCTATAATATCAGTTATGTTATGCTTTATGATACTGTATATTAAGTATCTTAGGACCTGATCTCATATGAAAGTTTATGCAACATTTACACTCCTTCTCAAAGCAATCCTTATCTGATGTATGACCACATATACCACACTCACACCTTGCCATGGAATATTTATAGATGAGGATAGATTTAAATTTATGGTAAGTATTTAATATATAACTATATAACTATATAGTCCAGTGCTATAGCGCTAGCTAACAGGTCTACATGTCTGTAACCTACTATGTATCCATTCCTTATCTCAGATGGTGCAACCCATCTATTGGCTGAGGAGAACTTTCTCTTACTCCTTATCTCAGACTCTATATCCTCAAGATCCAACTCCTTCTCCTCAACCTCATTGGTCCTCAAGTTCCTTACTATAACTAACACTTTCTTAACCAATACTCTACCTCCGAACTTGAACGCAGTAGGGTCTCTGGCATTCTCCACTATCTCCAGTAGTTTGACCTTGAACTCGTATCTATTCAATGCATCCCTGCTTGTTATCATCCTCTCATCTGTATAGTAACTCATAGTATTACTACTATGAACCAACTATTTAATTTTAATCGTATCGTTATAACCCTAGTTATAAAGCAAATATGATATCAATATGCATAGGACATAAGTTGAGACAGAAAGGATGTTGTTGTATGTCTATCTATCTATAACCTATCACATGCTACGGAGAGTATTAAATATACAATCATTATAAGTGCTAATACAGTACTTCTAATGGATGCCTAAGAGAGATTCTTAACCGTTAGAATTCCTTATGCCATAGCTATACAGTACAGCATAACTACTCAATCCACACTCCTCACATATAGGCTGCATAGCATTCACATCAGCACTTCCTATACAACAGGGCTTCTTCACTCTACCCATGTGATCTAGCGAGAGTATTGCCCATGAGGGACATGCTATAGGAGTTGTACCCTTACCGCCCCATCTCTTCCCTAGTAGTCTTATGTGCTTTGGATGGTTAACGATGAAGTCAGGATACCTCTTCTTCATATCTAGTAATTTATCTATAGCCTTATCCCTCTCCTCTCCGAACGGAAGTGAGAGAGGGTCGCCCCTGATGAAAGGTGTATGGAACTGTATAGCAACCTTATTCACCACACCATGCCATTCCTCTATGTAATCTTCTATGGTTCTATAATTTATTGAATTTATTGTGAATGATAACCATATATCCTTCCATGCATGATAACCGTCATTACTATAGCGTTCTATGTAATCAATTATATTCTTCTTTACTTTATCATATGTCCCCCTACCTCTTATCTGATCATGCGACTCCCTTGTACCATCTACTGATACAAAGTAAAGGTAAAGACCGTCTATCCTCTGCAATGGTAATGTGCCATTAGTTATAACTGAGACATGTCTGGGCATCTCCTCACAGAATACCCTTACTATATCTGAACGCAGCAACGGCTCTCCCCCAGCGATGCCTACATGTACTACCTTTAATCTCTTGAAAGTACTGCGTATTATCTCTCTCCATTCTTCAGCATCTAGACCATCTTCCTCCTTTCTATTAAGCCACCAGTAGCAGTGCAGACAGTGTAGATTACATACATTACAAACATCCACAGAGCCAAATATGACATGCCTCTCCTTGAATAGTCTTATACCAATGTATTTCCTAAGTAGAGAGAGGTAAAGAGGGGCATCTACCATCAGATCCCTTAGACTTCGACCAGAGATCTCTATCATTGATAGATAAGGGAGGTTTATGCTAATAAGTGTTTGTATCAGAGTATGTTGAATAACTGAGTATTGTAATTCTGTTAATTATCTCTGCTTGATGTCCCATATTCTATGGATTCATTCTATTAATAGGTTGTATATAGAGGCTTTAGAGTAAAGTAAGCAAGTAGGATGAACTCCCTAACAATATTTAGTCCATTTGATAAATAAATGAGATACACTCCAATCTTCTCTTCAGTGATGATACTGGACTCCGCTAATCCATATCACCATCATCATTTTCTTCTTTATTCAGCGCTGATAGGCCTTCTGCTCTATCACTGCAATCTTGCTAGTATGCACTATAGCCTTCATAGACTAGTTCTTCCTTCCTAACATTTATGTAAGGCTCTATTCTATATTAATTGATAAGAACCTGAAGCCAAGTAAGTTATCTGGTTCATATGCTTATATGCTATAACATGTGTGACATGCCTTTCTTGTACCCAGATTACTAGTGGTTGTATCTCATTCAATATATGTCAGTAGATCAACATAAACTCTAAGAGCAATCAGTTATTAACGTACAATTGATTGCAAAGACTTTAATCCCTTTAGTATCAAAGTAAGCATTGGAATGAGGTCTGAGTTACCTAGAGGCATGAGAGATATAGAGAGCGATGAGTATATGCTCATAGATCATGCTAGAAGCAGGTTCATAGAGTGTTGTAGGGTATTCGGGTTCAGGCTCATGGAACCCTCACCACTTGAACTGCTCTCTGTCCTAGAGGCCAAGAGCGGCCCTATGATAAGGGATGAGATATATGCATTCAAGGATAAGGCAGGGAGAGATGTAGCGTTGAGGTTCGATCTTACTGTAGGCTTGACAAGGTACATAACAGCTAGGAGAGATATCAGACTGCCGGTAAAGTTGGCAGCGTTCAGTTCCGTATGGCGTTACGATGAGCCCCAGCAGGGGAGGTATAGATGGTTCCACCAGTGGGATATTGAGATATACGATAACTTCAGTGCAGACTCTGATGCTGAGGTTATAGATTTCGTTAGATACTACTTCAGATCGCTAGGAGTAGATGTCAGGATAGAGGTATCTGATAGAGCGTTGATGGAGGAGTTCATAAGGGAGAGGTTAGGTGTAAATGAAGAGAAGCATATACTAGATATGTTAAGGGCGGTGGATAAACTATCCAAGAGAAGCAGGGACGATATACTGAAGGAGTATAGTTCTAAAGGTATGGATGTAGAGAAATTAGGTATACTCTTGGATACCGCTGGAGTAAGGGGTAGTATTGATACGATATATGAGCGATTCAAGGGCTTGGATACATCTAGGCTTGTTGTACTTGTAGACTCGCTCAGATCAAGGGGTATAGATGTCAATGTGAATATGGGAATAGTGAGAGGTTTGGATTACTACTCTAGCATAGTATTCGAGGTGTACTCTAGCACAAGCAATCTAGCATTAGTGGGGGGAGGCAGATACGATAAACTGCCTAAGGTATTCGGTCGGGGTGATATGGGTGCTACTGGTGCCGCTGCAGGTATAGAGAGGATAATCATGTTACTCAAGGATAAGCACGAGGAGAGCAAGGGTGTATTCGTAGCTTATGCAAGCAAAGCATTGAAGAGTGATGCTCTAATGACAGTCTCGATGCTCAGGGAGAGGGGCATAGCATCTGAATGCATAGATGGTAGCCTAAGGAAGCAGCTGGAGTATGCATCAAGTAAAGGTTATGCGTATACACTAATATTCGCAGAGAGGGAGTACAGAGAGGGCTATGTTATAATCAAGGATATGAGGGATGGTAGTGAGAGGAAGGTTAATGCATACGATATAGCAGGTAATATAGGCGTATAGATGTAAGATGTTAGGTGTAACAGCATGACACTCAAGGATGCCATAGCATACGTTAAGATGCTTATAGACGATGCATTATCAGAGTTAGGTTATCCAAGAATAGAGTACAGTATAACAGAGCCAAAGCAGGAGTACGGTGACCTAGCCTCGAATGTAGCATACCAACTCAAGGTTAAAGGTAAGAGCCCTCATACAGTAGCATCGGAGATCAAGGATAAGATAGTAGCAAACATAGGTAAGAGTGGTATGGTAAGGAGTGTACACGTTATAAATGGTTATATAAACTTCAGATTAGATCATGTAGAGTTCACTAGACTCACATTGAGGAGGATACTTACTATGAAGGATAAGTACGGTTCATCAAATATAGGGAGTGGGAAGAGGGTTATAGTAGAGCATACGAGTGTGAACCCGAACAAGGCTCTGCATATAGGGCATGTAAGGAACCTAGTACTAGGAGATAGCATATATAGACTCCTGAAGTTCACAGGTCATGATGCATATGTACTGAACTACATAGATGACTCTGGTCTACAGGTGGCAGATATAATAGTAGGGTTCAAGTACCTTAAGATACCTTTAGAGTCTAACAAGAAGTTCGATCATTACTGTGGCGATGATATCTATGTTAAGGTTAATGAGATGTATGAGCATGATACCTCACTACTAGAGAAGCGCAGGGAGGTACTGAAGGATATGGAGGATTACTACTCAGATACAGCCTCGTTTGCTAGAGAGATCACTGGAAGGGTGCTGAGAGAGCAGTTGAGTACATGCTGGAGGCTCAACGCTAGATACGACTGCCTTAACTTCGAGTCTCAGATAATAGCATCTGAGCTATGGAGCAAGGCATTGAAGATGATGAAAGATAAAGGTATAGTAGAGTATATCGATGATCCAAGTAGTAAGTACAATGGATGTATAGTTATCAAGGCGGGAGTAGAGGGTGAGGAGAAAGTACTTGTGAGGAGTGATGGTACTGCAACGTATATAGCTAAGGATATACCTTATGCTATGTGGAAATTAGGTGCATTACCTTCTACATTCAAGTATGTAGAGTATGCTAGACAGTACGACTCCACCATACTCTATGCCACATCATTGAATGAAGGAACCGATGGCTTAAAGTTCAATGGTGTAGATATCGCTATAACTGTCATAGATGTTAGACAGAGTAGATTACAGAGCATAATAAGTAAGATACTCTCCATGCTAGGATACGATAGTAATAGATACAGGCATCTTGCGTATGAGGTTGTTGCTCTAAGCGCAAACACAGCAATGATGCTCGATATAGATATAGGTGATAGAAGGTTTGCGCATATGAAGGGCAGGGAGGGCATATACATAAACGCAGATACCATATTGGATATGCTACATGCGAAGGCATATGATGAGGTTAAGTCAAGGAACCCCGATGCTGATGAGCAGTGGTTACATGATACAGCTGAGCAGTTAGCTGTGAGTGCTATAAGGTATATAATGCTCAAGTACGATCTGGATAAGATAATAACATTTGATATACAAGACGCACTTAACCTGCAGGGTGATACCGCCCAATATATACAGTATGCATATGCTAGAGCATACAGGATACTTGAGAAATCTGGCTATGAGATGCACGGTCTCAGTCTAGATGAGATAGACCCATCGTTACTCAATAACGATAAAGAGATCGCTCTTGTGAGAGCCTTGGCAAGATTCGAGGTTGTAGTTGAGAATGCGTTAAGCTCATTATCCCCAAAGTTGATAGCAAGATACACATATACTCTAGCATCCTTGTTCAATGAATTCTATGAGCATGTACCTGTACTTGCTGGTGATGAGCACGTAAAACATGCTAGGCTTATCCTGTTGATGGCATATATGCAGACAGTGAGTAACTGTATGAACCTACTTGGATTGCATGTACTTAAGAGTATGTGAATGTGAATGCGAATGCATGTATATAGGTACAGAGAATATGGGATGTTTAATGGCATTATGTAATGTATTATTGTTATTATGATTGATTGCTTGTTTGATGTTAACGTATCAGTATATCAATATACGCTAATATCATCTTCTTCTTTTATCATTCTTATTTATAATCTCATATAATCATATCCTATCATATCATCGGCTCTGTTAACTTAACGTCATTCCCTAGCACACTATACACGCTAAATTAAGCCCTTAAGTTAACAGAGCCCATATCATCTTAGAGTCTTTATTCTATCTGTAAGAGACTCTGCTAGATTCTTATAATACTCATCTCTACCCTTTATAGTCTCGTATTCAACTCTGGTATAAGCATCATTGATATCCTTACTATTATCGTATAGTATCGTATCTGCTATATTAAAGAGTATGTTATTCTCCTTCATTATATGATTATACATGAGTAGTACGTACTCCTCTATGCTCTTTATTATTTGGTTATAGTCTAGGCTCCCATTCCGCTCGTAGTCCTCAAGAGCAGATTCCATAGACTCTATGATCTCTCTACCCTGCTTATGCTCCCTAAGCATCACTGCTATAGGCCCTCCCTCCCTTGGCATACCTGCGCTGTTAAGAGCAGGGAAGAGTACATCCTCTTCCTTTCCATGGTGGCATCTATCTGTGAAGTTCTTCACAAAGTCTATAGTATCATTTATTATAGCTACTATACCATCATCGTCGTTAGCATGATCATCGCTTCTATCGCTGCTCTTTATAGTAACAAGCATACTCCTCAGTGCATCCATAGCAGCAAGTATCTTGAGTATAACATCATGATCACGCCTCAACTGCATGGTAGGAGTATCCATGGTATTCCATCTATGATAGAATAACTTAATGTTTACTGTATTGTATACATGATGTGGATTATAAAGTAGATCAAATAAAATAAAATAAATAATAACGATTATTATTATGATGATAAGGTAATTGGTTACTTCTCGAGTATAAACTCATCCACCTCTATACCAAAGTGTCTGCCTCTGCTTCCCTTAATGTATGCAAGTACCTCGTCTCCTTCCTTTATACTTGTCACAGGTATAAGGCCCTCT
>Ga0197142_1002006_pt1 | contig 18191 bp, 16 predicted proteins | sample GBS60_MetaG_FD_148614 | JGI IMG/M metagenome (GOLD analysis project Ga0197142, IMG submission 148614) | Sediment microbial communities from Great Boiling Springs, Gerlach, Nevada, United States - GBS 60_MetaG | ecosystem: Environmental > Aquatic > Thermal springs > Hot (42-90C) > Sediment...
TGGACACTTCCGGTTCGCGCGCTGACCCCCGCAGTTTTGATTGGCAGAAATTTCGCCGCTATTTGCACCGATATCCCCGGCGGCGGGAAATCTTTTTTGGGTTTAATAATGAGTGAATCGGTGGCTATAGCTAAGCAGGCAAAGGTTGGCATATAGAGCAGATGACTGAATCGATGAGGTCATGAAGATTTTGGGTTGTAGATGTCATGGTTTTTCTAACTCTTTGCTTGATTCTATGCCATGGATGCTCAATCGGGTTTAAATCGGGAGAGTATTTCGGTAGATATATCAATTCACACCCAGCGGCTGCCACAACCTTCCGAACGAGTTGGCAACGAGGAAAACTGGCATTATCTAAAACAATTTTCTTCCCTGCGCCAATGGTGGGCAACAACATCTCTGTTAACCAGGCAATCAATACTTGCAAATTACAACTGCCAATCCCAGTAAATGGTGCAACCAATTTCCCTAAATGATAACCACTCATCATGCTGATTCTCTCTCTTTTTTTGCCAGGTCGTTGCCCATATATTCTTTGTCCTTCTCGCCCCCAACCATATTCATAAACATCTCGATTATCCATCCCAGACTGGTCAATATAGACTAAATTCTCGTCCTTTTCCTCTTTCATCATCTTGATAAATTGTTATCGCTCTTCTTCGTTTTGTTCTTCAAGAGTATGTTTTTTTTACGGGTAAAGTTGATTTTTTTCAGGGCTTGACCAATGGTTGTATGACTGACACCGAGAATGGCTCTCATTTCTTTTTGCGTCAACCCTGGATTGGCTTCGACAAATTGGCGAAATCCCTCCCAATCAGTAATCTTAGGACTATGACCTTTTTGATCGTTCTGTTTCGGGCGATAATCACCAGTTTCTGACCACATTTTTAACCATCTTTGTACGGTCCTGATGCTTATACCAAATAACTCACTAACCTCAACTAGTTTTGTCCCCTTTAAGACTGCTGCGACTGCTTTTTGACGCAAATCGTAACTGTATGGTCTTGCCATCGCTTTTCTCCACAATATCTATCCTACCTATAATAAGACGACCTTACCCTGCTTGACTATAAAACAACGGCAGGGCTACTGTTCGCATAAGCGGGACGGCGTCCCTAAGCCTTAGATTTTAGTCAGAGGTAGTTTACCCAAGGGTGCCTCTTTTTTGACTAGAGTTCCAAATCGGGAAAGGTTTGGGCAAATTCTGATAATAAATCGTCCATCTCCTCCAGTGCTTGGGTCACGTCAATCCGCAATGTGCCTAATTCGGGTTGGGAGAGCAATTGCACCAGCACCTCCCGTTTGCTTTGAATGGCCTTGACCTTCTGCTGTAATTGCTGTTTGTCCATAGTACCTCCACAGTCGCCGCCTTCTGCACTGTAGGCAATTTTTCCGGAATTGTCCAGATCACCCCGCCAGCCGTGCCGCCGTCGCCAAAATTGCCTCCCGGTTGGCCAGCAGTTGGGCGCAGGCATCCCAAGTGCCCTGGAGTAGGGCTTGTTGGGCACCCGCAGGCATTGCTACCGACCAACTTTGCTCAGGAGTACGCACCACCAGTGCCGCAATATCCAAGGTCAATTCTTGAGTGGGGTTCGCCGCAATCTGGTCTTGCAACTCCGTCACCACTGCTGCTGTTGCGGTCACCACGGGTAATCCCAAAGCCAAACAATTGCCCGCAAAAATTTCCGCAAAACTTTCCCCAATAATGGCAGCAATCCCCCACCGGCGCAAGGCTTGGGGCGCATGTTCCCGGCTCGAACCACAGCCGAAATTAGCATTGACAACCAAAATGCGAGCGCCTTGATACTGGGGTTGGTCAAAGGGATGGTCGCCCTGCGCTCGGTCGTCGGCAAACACATGGGCACCCAACCCCTCAAAGGTCACACAGCGCAGAAACCGAGCGGGAATGATGCGATCCGTGTCAATATCATTGCCCCGTAGGGGTATGCCGCGTCCCGTAATGCAGGTAATGGGCTGCATGGCCGTCATAGGTGTTCAGGCGGGGGTAGTTTTGTGAGAAATGCGCTGCTATTTACTATAGCACTCCAACGATATCAAAAACTTCCAAAACCCTGCCCTATGGGGGCATTTTTTATTACAATTAGGGCCATGCCTTCCCAAAGGAATGGATGCCATTCCCGACGATAGGCGCTCTAAGTTCTCGGTCGTTCCTTCTCGCCAAGCCCTATCTCATGGGTAGGCGCGCAATGCTTCATCCACCATTGACCCATGCTGCTTCTCCCTAAAGATGAGAAAACAGTTCTCCTGGATTGAGCGTGATGACTTTCTCTAGGTCTAGAGCGGATGATTTAGGGAGGGCAAAAGATGGGTGTTGTGGTTTGAGCTGTCCGAGATACGCCAAACGACAGGATTAAAAATTACGTTAAAAATTAAGAGAAGAATTATTTGCGACTGGGGGGTAGTCCATCCAGCGTGATCAGCCGCTCAATCACCGCCTTGACCACCGGCGCGGCCACCGTCGAACCGAAGGCATTGCCCCCCTGCGGTTCATCTATTACTGCCAAAACCACGTACTCCGGGCGCGGGATTGGAAACAGGGCAACAAAACTGGTAATTTTGCCGCTCCGGTAGCCGCCCACGCCTGCTTTCTGGGCTGTGCCGGTTTTACCCCCCAACCGATAGCCGGGAATCCGTGCCGGTTTGCCCGTGCCCCGTTCCACCACCCGCTCGAGCATCGGGAGCAGCGCATCGCAGGTTGCCTGGGAAAACACCCGCACGCGGGGGGGCTGGTTCAGGGGGGTCAATTCTTTGGTCTGGGGATGCCACAAACCCGCCACCACATGGGGACTCACAAGCCAACCGCCATTGCCAATCGCCGCATACAGTTGCGCCAGTTTCAAGGGGGTGAGCGCCAAACCCTGCCCAAAGGCCGCCGTCGCCGCCTCTACCGGATAATTGACAAATTCCGTTTCCGGTTTCAGGCTGGTGGGGCTGGAAAACGGTAAATCGGTGATGAGTTCGTCCCCCAATCCCAATCGGCGCAGGGCTTGGTAATAATCCCGCCGGGGCAGTTGCGCCATGAGATGCACCATCCCCACATTGCTGGATTGCTCCAAAATTTCACTGACACTCAAACTGCCCCCCGCCCCCGCCTGTTCAAAATTGAAGTTTTGGATCGGCCAACCGCCCACAACAATCCGCCCTTCGTCGTAAAACACCTGGTCGGGACGCACCCGCTGACTTTCCAGGGCAATCGCCACATTCACCGGCTTAAAGGTAGAACCAGGTTCGTATAGGTCCGTCACGGCCCAATTTTTGAAGCGCTCCAAGGGAAAACGGTAAAACTCGTTCGGGTCGTAGCTCGGCTCCACCACCAAGGCGCGAATGGCGCCATCGGTGACCCGCAAGACAATCACCGTTCCCCGCTGGGCTTGAAATTTCTGCAGGCTCTGAACTAGGGCTTCCTGGGCACCCCGTTGCAGGCGCACATCCAGGGTCAAACGTAGCTGCCGGGGGTCATCCAGCAACCAACTGGCGGGCATGGTGGTGCTTTGGTAATGCCCCCGCCCATCCCGCTGCAACAGGGCCGGAATTTGAGGTTGCCGGATCAAAGCTTCCTGGCTCAATTCCACCCCCGCCTGCCCCCGATGCTCCCGGTTAACGTAACCTACGACTTCCGCTCCCAGACGCTGCTGGGGATACACCCGCGCAAACCCCGCCACCAATTCCAGTCCATCCAGCCGCAACCCCTCAATCCGCTGCGCGACAGCCGGCAACAACCCCCGCGCCAAGGGAATCCCGCTCGGCGCCCGCTGCAATTCCTGGGTAATCGCCGCCACCGGTCGCTCCAAAATTGGCGCCAACGCCCGGGCAATCTGCGGAATGGGTTGCTTAAACAGGCGGGGATGGGCGTACAGTTCATATACCGGCTGATCCAGCGCCAATACCGTCCCCTGACTGTCCACCACCGTCCGCCGGGGACTTGGCTGGCGAATCAAGGCCTGCTGTTGCGCTGCCGCCTTTGCCCGGAACCAGGCCGCCTGCACCCCCTGCAAATACACCAACCGCGCCGCCAACCCCAGCACCCCCAGACTCAGCCCCGCCCACACCAGCCGCAACCGCCACCGCTGGCGCGCCAAATGCACCCGCACTTGACTGGGACGCAGGGTTGTCGCCACCCCTAGTACCCTCCCAACGGCCACGCCGGTTCCGGGGGCACTGCCACCGGCCGGGGCGAACGCGCAGGCGCTGGCGTCACAAACAAACTCTGGGCAGGTGTTTGCACCACTGTGCCTGCCGGGGAAATCCCCGATTCCACCAAATGCTGTTGCAAGGTCGCCGTCATGGTCAGCAATTCTTGGCGCTGTTGCCGCAACTGAAGCAGATAGCTGTACTGCTTTTGCCATGACAACTCTTCCCACACGGTAGCGGCGTAAAGCAGGAGGGTCGCCCCACTCAGGAGCAATACCATGCCCTGTGTCACCCGATAAAACCGCCGGAGGGTAACCGGGGACTGGACAGGTTTCGGGAAGGGGATGACTCGGTCGGAGTGAGGGCGAACAAGGGACTGGTCGAGCACCTCAGGCGGCACAGGGCGTGCAGGAAAGGCCATGGTTCACTCCTCAAATCATCTCTATCTCTTTTTTGTCGGTGGGAACGGGTGGGGAGGGGTTCATTGCCGATGCCTACCGTGCAACTTGCGTTCCCTACCGGAACCACGCCTCCAGTGTAAGCGATTTATCGAGCTAATGGAAACTACAGCACTGCTGATGGGGATTTGGGATGGTATGGTTGCCGGGGTGGCAAACCCCTGACGGCAGGTAACATACCGGATGGAAAATCTTTTCGTTATGCCTGAGAATGCTTTGTATCATCAAGTGGCGTTGCCAAAAATTGTGAAATTCAAAATTGTGAAATTCGTATTGTCAACTGCTGGTATCTCGCTAAGTAATTAAGTAATAATTAAAGTAATAATTAAGTAATTATTACAAATACGCCAAACATGACGATTATGACAAACATGACGCTACGCTGCTTGCGAGGTGGATGTCGTTGCCGACTATAGGCTTAGGGGTTTCAAATTCGTGATGGTTCCCATCTATTGGTCCATGCAGAACCACTTACAGGCGATTGGGGTTGCGGTAAACCGGCCCAGAGGCTCGCGGTTGGGCTACTGTTCGTGCAAAACAGAACTATCAAAAAGGTCATAGTGCTAAGATTACTGATTGGGAGGGATTTCGCTAATTTGTATAGCTAAGCATACAAAGGTTGACATGCTATGGGTCGCTGGGCGTAGCCCCATATTGGTTTCCCATAGCGAAGTGTGGCGTAGCCATGAATCTTAAGGCGACAATCTTAACCTACCTAGCTATATCACATGGAGCAGATAGAGGAGAAATCCATCCTGCTTCCGAAGTTGGTTGGCGCAGTGTGGCTACTGTACCCCTTAATCCTTTAACAGGCTGTAAGGGGTGGGCGTTACTTCTCCAATGATATGACTTTCTGTGCCCATAGCGGCCAACACCTGTTGCGCCTGTTCCACCTGCCTTGGCGGCACAATGACCACATAACCAATCCCCAAATTAAACGTTTCCCGCATCGCCATTTCACTGACATTTCCCTGCTGGGCTAACCATTGAAAAATCCCCGGCCATTGCCAATTTTGCCATTGAATGTCAATCTGTTGGTGGGCACCCAAACAGCGGGGTAAATTTTCCGGCAATCCTCCCCCGGTGATGTGCGCCATCCCATGAATTTCTATCCCCTGCGCCCGCAGAGCATTCACCGCCGGCACATAAATGGTCGTGGGGGTTAATAAAACTTCACCCAAGGTTTTACCGCCCAATTCCCTAGGGGTTTGCGCCAAAAGTTGCCCCATTTGCGTTGGTTCTGGTGCCAAAGTTTCTAAAATTTTGCGGACTAAACTGTAGCCGTTGCTGTGGACCCCACTGCTGGCCAATCCCACCGCCACATCGCCAATTTGCACCTGGGAACCATCGAGCAGTTCCCGCCGCTCCACCACCCCCACACAAAACCCAGCCAAATCGTACACCCCCGGCGCATAAAACCCCGGCATTTCCGCCGTTTCCCCCCCCAACAGGGCACAGCCGCTTTGCACACAGCCCGCTGCGATGCCCTGCACCACCGTCGTTAAAATTTCCCCATCCAATACCCCGGTTGCAATGTAGTCGAGGAAAAACAGGGGTTTGGCGTTACTCGTTAATACATCGTTGACGCACATCGCTACCAAATCAATGCCGATGGTATCGTGCCGGTTGAGCATGTGCGCCAGTTTCAACTTGGTGCCCACCCCGTCGGTTCCGGCCACCAACACCGGCTCTTGGTACCCCGCAGGCAGTTGGAAATAACCCCCAAAGCCGCCAATGTCCCCCAGCACCCCTGGCATGCGGGTCTGGCCAACCGCCGGACGAATGGCCGCCACAAACGCCCGCGCCGCCGCCAAATTAACCCCCGCTTGTTGGTAGTCCATCATCTAAGCTTGTCCAACGGCAAAGCATCTGGTACAGTCAGGGGAGATTGTAGGCTCCCCGGAGCCTGTTTTTTACTGTGCCACAGAAAGGCCACCGACCGGGATAACACCTGCCTGGGTTGCGCGGCGTTTCCGGTGGCTTTGTATTGACATGGTGAGGAGGACGGATGCAGTACACTCCGCACAGGATGCCTTGGGCGATGGCAACCTTATCGCGATTGGTCGTGGGGACAGCCGTGGTGGTTCCCGGTGTGGCAGCGCGCAGTGAGGTGTTCAAGGTGGGGGAACGCGGCCAAGCGCCCTTGCCCTTGGTGACCGTGCGCCCCCATACCCTGGCAGGCCGACCGGCAGCGACGCTGTTTGTCCGGGATTTGCCGATGCTGACGTTTTTGGGGCACACCTCAGAGATGACGGCGGGGGTGAAGGTGGCGAATGTCCAACGAGAAGGGGACCCCCTGATTCCAGCGACGCAACTGGCAGCGCGGTTGAATTATCTCACCCAGCAACGGTGGGACGCTAAGGAGTTGCAGGTGGTGCAAACTGGCCCCCAGCAGCTTTGGCTACAGTATAAAAATGAGCGGTTGCTCCGGTTTGATGCGCAGGTGACGTTTGAGGGGGTGACCAAGGACCCGGTGCAAAATGCCCTGCAAATTACCAATCGCCTGCGGTTGCGGTTGGGAAATGCCCCCCCGTTAAGGACGGTGTCCGCTTCCGTAGCCCAACAGGTCATGACGGCAGCCGTAGGTTCGGTGCGCTTGGTGGTGCGGGGGTGGGCTTCCTGGTATGGCTCCGGGTTTCAGGGGCAGCGCACGGCCAGCGGGGAACCCTTTAACCCCCAGGCGCTGACGGCGGCGCATCGCACGTTGCCCTTTGGCACCCAGGTACGGGTCACCAATTTACGCAATGGGCAGTCGGTGGTGGTGCGTATCAACGACCGGGGGCCGCACGTGCGCGGACGAGACATTGATATTTCCGCCGGAGCCGCCCGCGCGCTGGGGTTGCTCCCGATGGGCACAGCTCCGGTGCGCCTGGAGGTGCTAGGACCTTAGCGTGCGACTGGTGCGAACGGTGGCGGGGTTGCACACCGCCTTGGCCGACCGGGAGGATGTGGCGCTGGTGCCCACGATGGGTGCCTTACACGCGGGACATGGGGCCTTGATCCAGGCGGCGCGTCAGGAACACCGCACGGTGGTGGTGAGTATTTTTGTCAACCCGCTCCAGTTTGGCCCCCAGGAAGATTTTGCCCGCTATCCCCGCACTTTGGCAGCAGATGTGGCCTTTTGCGAAGCCTTGGGGGTGGATGTGGTGTTTGCCCCGGCGGTATCGGAATTGCTGGGGAATCGGGAAGTAACCCAGGTGGTGCCACCGGTGGACCTGACCCAGACCCTCTGTGCGCCCCATCGGCCAGGGCATTTTACCGGGGTGGCGACGATTGTGACCCTCCTATTGCATTTGGTGCGGCCCCAGGCCTTGTACTTGGGGCAAAAAGACGCCCAGCAGGTGGCCGTGTTGCAACGGGTGATCCGGGATTTGCGGTTGGGGGTGCCCGTGCGGGTGATCCCTACGGTGCGGGAGGCGGACGGGTTGGCCTGCAGTTCCCGCAATCGCTATCTCCAGCCGCACCAACGCCAGCAGGCGGCGGTCATCTACCGGGGCTTGCAGCGGGCCGAACGGCTTTTTCAGCAGGGGGAACGGCAGGCGGCGGTTTTGGTGGCGGCGGTACAGCAGGAATTGGCGCAGGCGTCCGACCTGACCATTCAGTACATTGAACTGGTGGACCCTGAGACGCTACAACCCCTGACCCAGATTGAAACCGCCGGTCTTTTGGCGGTGGCCGTGTGGGTGGGGGAGGTGCGGTTGATTGACAATGTGGTGCTGAAGTGCCGCTTGCCGGTCGTGGCGATTGATGGCCCTGCCGGGGCAGGCAAATCCACCGTGTCCCGATTGGTGGCGCAACGGTTGGGGTTGACCTATTTGGATACGGGGGCGTTGTACCGGGCGGTGACCTGGGCGGTTTTGCGCGCCGGGGTGGCCCTGACCGATGCCGTGGGCGTGGCGGAAATTGCCGCCCAGGCGCAGGTGGAATTGCGGTGGCAGCCGGAGTTGCGGGTGTTTTTAGACGGCGATGATTGTACCGAGGTCATTCGCAGTATGGCCGTGACCCAAGCAGTGGCCCAGGTGGCAGCCCAACCGGCGGTGCGGCAGATTTTGTTGGGCATCCAACGGCAATACGGTCGGCGGGGGGGGATTGTGGTCGAGGGGCGGGATATTGGCACCACGGTGTTTCCCGATGCGGAGTTGAAGATTTTTTTAACGGCCTCGGTGGAGGAGCGGGCGCAGCGGCGGTGGCGGGAACTGCAGCAACAGGGGGTGACCGGGGTGGATGTGGCAACGATTGCTGCGGCCATTCGGGAGCGGGATGCCCAAGACAGCCAGCGGCGGGTTTCTCCCCTGCGCCAGGCTGCCGATGCGGTGGTGATTGATTCGGATGGTCTGGATGTGGCCGGGGTGGTCGAGCGGATTCTGGCGGCTTGGCAGCGCCGGTGTCAGGCGGCAGCGGGGTTATAATAAAAGCGAGGCCACAGGCGCTGGCACCATGCTCGATTTGCTTATTGTTGGCTCGGTTATTCTGGTCGCTGGAGCCTTGGGGTTTCAGGTTGTTGAGCTTTTGCCGCCGGAAGTGCTCGTACCGGTGAACAACCTGGCGGGTTTGCGCTGGGTTATGGCGGGTTTTGCGGCGCTCATTTTGGGTTTGCCGGTGGGTGTGATGCTCCAGGGGGCGTACCGGCGGCTGGAACGGCGGTTGCGGCAATGGCCGATTGAGGTGCTTTTGACCAGGGCGGTGGGCCTGGTGTTGGGTTTGTTGTTGGCTAATTTGCTCCTTGCCCCCTTGTTTGTCCTGCCCATTCCCCTGGGGTTGGGGTGGCTTAAGCCGTTTGCGGCGGTAGTGACCAGCCTGTCTTTGAGTTATGTGGGGATTGCGGCGGCGGATGTGCATGGGCCGGCGCTTTTGCGTTTGCTGAGTCCGAATACGGTGCAACCTATGTTGTTGGCGGAGGGGACGTTGCGCCCGGCGGCCAGTAAGTTGTTGGATAGCAGTGTGATTATTGATGGTCGGATCGAAGCGATTTTGGCCACCCAGTTTTTAGAGGGGCAATTAATTATTCCCCGGTTTGTATTGGCGGAATTGCAAGCGCTGGCGGATAGCAGTAACGACCAACGGCGCAGTCGGGGACGCAAGGGTTTGGAATTGTTAAATCGCTTGCAACAGCATTATCCCCAGCGGTTGGTGATTCATAGTGCGGATTACCCGGATTTGGATACGGTGGATGCCAAGTTGGTGCGTTTGGCGCAGGAACTCAATGCCATGTTACTCACCAACGATTACGGGTTAAATCAGGTGGCTTCCGTGCAAAATGTGACGGTGCTCAATATCAATGAATTGGCGCAGGCGTTGCGGGCGTTGTATCTGCCGGGGGACACTTTAGACCTGAAGATTTTGAAAGAGGGCAAAGAGCCGAGCCAGGGTGTGGGCTACCTGGAAGACGGGACGATGGTGGTGGTCGAGCAGGGGCGGGCGCACATTGGCGATGAACTGCCTGTGGTTGTTACGGGTGCCTTGCAAACTTCTGCAGGGCGGATGATTTTTGCGCGTCCGAAAGCCTCTTTGAAAACCTAGGCGGGCTTCGCCATAGGGAGAAGCTGCCAAGATGCAGATGATACAGGTGGGTGAAAATAGGCTCAGATATTCGCGTTTTTAAGGGGGAAGGGTGATGAAAGCATACCCCCTGGATTTACGGCAAAAGATACGCGATACTGACATTTAAGGAATTAGCAACGTGGTTTCAGGTGAGTCCTTCGTTTGTGCAAAAGATGGTCCATCAGATGCGGTGAGAAGGTTTAATTGCTCCTAAACCCTATCACGGGCGGATTTCACGTTGGCAAGCACAGCACTATGCCGACCTGAAAATCCTTGTCAAAGAGTACCCAGAGGCCACTTTAGCAAAGTCTAAAGAACTTTTTTGAGCAAACAGGAATGGTCACGAGTACACCTACCCTATGCCGCAAGCTGAAGCAATTACAGGGTCGGAATAGGAATCCTAGGGGAGAGAAAAACAACCGTGTTCCCAGGTAAGGTTGGGGGTATTTCCCGTTTGTTATTATCACTATAGCTAAGCATACAAAGATTGACATGCTATGGGTCGCTGGGCGTATCCCCACAATGGCGTAGTCATGAATCTTCAGGCGACAACCTTAACCTACCTAGCTATAGTTATTTCCAAGAAGTTTGCGACATTCGCCTTTACCTATAAACCCTGATAAACCCTGTCCTAGAAGGTGCCTCAAAGTGTTGCATTTTCTTGTGAAACAACTATAACTAACTAATCTGTCGCCGTTTGCCGGAGAAATGGCGTTGTTTCCCGGTGTTTTCTTAGGTTCCAGACTGCGTTTGCGCTAGATTTTCACGGCAGTACCGGTGGCTGTCACCAACAGGAGAACCCCGCCATTGCCAATTTCAATCGAACCGGTACTCAGGCGGATGCCAATGACGCCATTGGCTCCCAATTTCTGCGCCCGCTGTTGGAGTTCCTTGAGGGCTTCCTGTTGACTTTGTTGAAATACCCGTTCGTAGCTGCCGGTACGCCCGCCAATAATATCCCGAATGCCCGCAAAAAAATCACGCAGGGCATTGCTCCCATAGACCACTTCCGCCGTCACAACGCCCAAATACTCTTGGACCGGACGGCCATCGAGGGTATCGGTCGTGCTGAGCAACATCAGCGACGCAAGGAGGGACGGGTTGCAGAAGTGTTGGGGATATTTTACTCGATCACGGTGCCTGTCACCTGGGCTGGTAGCGGGACCAAACAAAGCCAGCATTTCCTGGGTGCGCCCTTATTCCCAAGAGCGCTGGCGTTGCGATGCCATGCTGGATGGTCAACCTGCAACCAAGAAATCCCTGTTTTTTAGAGCAGGACAAGCCGTCATCCCCAGGCCGGGAATCGGGCAGACCAATGGCAATCAGCGGCCACGCAACGCCAAGGCCAAGAGGCGGTCCACCAAATCCGGGTAGGGAATGCCGCTGAGTTCCCACAGTTTGGGATACATACTGATCTGGGTAAAACCGGGCATGGTATTGATTTCATTGACGATCCACTGGCCGTCCGGGGTCAAAAACCAGTCCACTCGCCCCAACCCCGCACATTCCAACACCTGAAATACCCGAATGGAAAGAGCTTGCACCTGGGCCACCTGCGCCGGGGTCAAATCCGCAGGCATTTTCAACACCGCGCCCTGGGCATCCAGATATTTCGCTTCGTAGGAATAAAAATCATGCTGGGGAATAATCTCACCCGGTAGGGATGCCTGGGGGGGGGAACCGTCCAAAATGGCACATTCGATCTCCCGCCCGTGAATCGCCTGTTCCACCAGGGCCTTCGGGTCATAGTGCCAGGCTTTGGTCAGCGCTGGGAGCAGTTCCTCGGCAGTGCGCACCTGGGTTACCCCCACCGAAGACCCCATGTTGGCCGGTTTCACAAATAGTGGTAGCCCCAAGGCCGCCACCACCTCCGTCGCCGCTACCGTCTGGCCCCGCCGGTAACAGCGGTACGGCCCCACCGGCAACCCCGCCTGGGTCAACAGCCGTTTCATCACCTCCTTGTCCATCCCCAGCGCCGAACCCAGCACCCCCGCCCCCACAAACGGCAACCCGGCCAGGGTCAGCAACCCCTGCACCGTGCCATCTTCCCCCCTTGGCCCGTGCAACACGGGAAACACCACATCCAGGGCCAAGGGTTCCCATTGCTGCTGGTGGAATTGCACCAACCCCCGACCCGGCACCACCCCCACCGGCGTTAGGCCTTGAATAAAAGGGGGCAATTGCTCAGGACTGGCCTGCCGCAACCACTCCGGGTCAGCCAACCACCACTGCCCCTGGCGGTCAATCCCAATCGGTACCGGTTCGTAACGCTCCGGTGCCAGGGCCGCCAGGACATTGCGGGCCGACTGTACGGAAATTTCGTGCTCTGCCGACTGGCCGCCAAAGAGCAATCCGACCCGGAGCATGCCCTCAACACCGCACAGCAGGGGGCGGAAACTCCGGGCGCAGGGGATGGGGGTCAATCTTCTCGATGTAGGGGCGCAATTCGTTTAGATCAATGTACCGGTCCGCCGCGTTGCGCAATTCCCGGGCGATCATCCCCTCGGTAGAGACCACCGTAATGTGGGTGTTTTTGGAGCGGAGCAACTCCACCGCCCGGTCAAAGTCCCCGTCGCCGCTAAAGAGCACCACCCGGTTGTACTGCTCGACGGTGTTGAACATATCCACGACGATTTCAATATCCAGGTTGGCCTTTTGAAACGTCCGGTTGGCGTGTTCATCGTAAAACTCCTTGAGGAGTTTCACCCGCACCGTATAACCCAAATTGATCAACGCATCCCGGAACCCCCGTTGGTCGTTATAGTCCTTGATCCCGGTGTACCAAAAGGCATTGACCAACCGCACTTCCGGCTCACGGGTAAAGTAGTCCAACACCCGTTTGGGGTCGAAAAACCAGCCGTTTTTTTGCTGCGCATAAAACATATTGTTTCCATCCACAAAGATGGAAAGATACGCGTGGGGATATGGCATAAATATCTTTCTGCTAGACGTTGAGGTGGATTCTTGTTTATTTTAGCAAGGTTTTACCCCGGCGTTTCCCCTCAGATGCGCGCCGCCCCCGTTACCGCCCCGACGGCTGGTTCAATTCCAACAACCCCGGCGGCAAGGTCAATTCCAGCCGTCCCTGGGCAATGTCCACATAGGGCACCAGTTCCGGCACAAACGGCACCCAATGCACCCGCCCTGTAGGGGTAGTAATCTCCAGCAAATCGTTCCCCGCCGGGATGACCCCCGTCACCTGCCCCAGGGGTTCGCCCTGATGCCAGGCCGTAAGGCCGATCAAATCCGGCACATAAAATTCATCCGGCGCCAACCGGGGACGCTTATCCGCCTCCACCCACAGGGTTGCCCCCCGCAAGGCCGCCGCTTGGTCACAGTGGACCAATTCCGCAAACTGGACAATATACAGCGCTTTGCCGGGCACCAGACGGGAGCGCACCAGGGTCAAGGGGTGATAGTCGGGTTGGTGGGGCAGGGAATACCAGCGCCGCCCCGGCTCGGTAAACCGTTCGGGAAAGTCGCTCAGGCACAACACCTTCACCTCACCCCGCAGCCCGTGGGGGGAGAGAATGCGGCCAATTTCCCTCATGACGGTACCACCACCCCCGGCTGGCTGCGCAACCGTTCTTGCCAATAGAGCAATTTCTGGCGCAGGTCCTCCTTGTGCACCGGTTTGCTCAGGTAATCGTCCATACCGACGGCAAGGCAAAGGTCGCGGTCCTCTTTCATGGCGTTGGCCGTCAGCGCAATCACAATCGGACGTTGGCTCAGACGGCCTTCTTGGACAAGTTCGTGCAAGCGGCGGGTGGCGGCAAACCCATCCAGCACCGGCATTTGACAGTCCATCAGCACCACATCGTAGGTAAAACGCAGGATCATTTCCAGGGCTTCCTGACCATTGGCGGCCACATCGGCAGTAAACCCAAGGCTGGCCAACTGTTTCAACGCCACTTTTTGGTTTACCGGATTGTCTTCGGCCAACAGCACCCGCAGCGGCGAAGGGTTGGCCAGCACCGGCACCGCGGGAACAGGTGTCGGGTCTGCCACGATGGTACCTGCCAAAACATTCATGATCGTATCGAGCAGGCGAGACGCCTTTACCGGTTTGACCAAATGGGCGGCAAAGCCGATTTCTAGGGCTTGTTTGGCTTCTTCCCGCAAATGGCTGGATGTGAGCATGATCAAGGGCACCTGCGCCAGTTGGGGGTCCTGTTTGACCTGCCGTCCCAGGGTCAGCCCGTCCATTTCCGGCATATTCATATCCACGAGAACCACCGCGTAGTCCTGCTGACGCATTTTTGCCAACGCCTCGGCTGCCGAAGCGGCCTCTTCCACCTGCAACCCCCAGCGGCAGGCCTGGTAGCGCACCACCTTGCGGTTGATGGGATGGTCGTCCACCACCAACAGGGATTTCCCGGCAATGGGCTGCACCAGGGACGCCGGGGGCGTCTCTGGGGACGGGGCAGCCTGGGTTGCAGGCAAGGGCAAGCTAAAGAAAAACCGGGAACCCTGACCAGGGGTGCTCTCCAGGTGGATGTCCCCGCCCATGAGATTCACCAGTTGTTTGCAAATCGCCAACCCCAGGCCCGTGCCGCCATATTTGCGGGTGGTGGAGACATCCGCCTGGGTAAAGGGGCGAAACAGGCGGGCCTGCACCTCCGGGGGAATGCCAATTCCCGTATCACTGACGGAAAATTCCACCCACGGCGGCTGCGCCCCCGGCTGCACCCGGATCACCACCTCCCCGCGCTCTGTAAATTTGACCGCGTTGCTGACTAGGTTGATCAACACCTGCCGCAAGCGGGTGGCATCCCCCCGCACCCAACTGGGCGTCTGTGGGTTGACCAACGCCGCAATTTCCAACCCTTTGATGTGGGCTTGGGGAGCCAGCAGTTCCACCACCTCTTCGACCACCGTCAGAATTTCAAAATCCAATTCTTCCAACTGCACCTGCCCTGCTTCCAGCTTGGATAAATCCAAAATTTCGTTGATCAACGTCAACAGGGTATCGCCGCTGGTGCGAATTGTATTGACAAAATCCCGTTGTTCCGGGGTCAAAGGGGTCTCCAGCAGCAACCCCGTCATCCCCAAGACCGCATTCATGGGCGTGCGAATTTCGTGGCTCATATTCGCCAAAAAGGCGCTCTTGATGCGGGAGGATTCCTCTGCCGCTTTCCGCGCCTGGTCCAATTCCTGAATCAAATAGGCCTGGGTCAACGCCACCCCCACCTGGTCAGCCAGTTGGGTGAGCAGGTCTTGCTCAAAACTGCTCCAAACCCGCGCCGTTTGACATTGGTGACACACCAACAGCCCCCACAACTCTGCCTTCCACATCAGGGGCACCACCAGTTGGGCCTGTACGCCCAATTCCCGCCAAAGCGCCGCCTGTTCTGGGGTAAGCGTCAACTCGCCCACATCGTCCACCACCAGCGGTTGCCCCTGCCGACACCAGGCCAGTTCCGTGTGGATGGCGCGATGCCACACTGCTGCCTGTTCGGCCAAACTGGGCACGCCGGGGAAGCAGGCTTCCGCCACCACCTGCCCGCTTCCCTCTGGGGTGAGTTGATAAATAAACGTGCGGTCAGCTTGGATGATTTTTTGCACCTCCTGGACGGTGGTGGTCAAAATCACCGGCAAATCCAAACTCTGGCGGATTTTCAGAGTAATTTCGCTAAAAATTTGCACCCGGCGGTTTTGCCGTGCCAGTTCTGCTTCTGCCCGTTTGCGCTCGGTTACATCCCGAAAAATGCCGCGGGTGGCTACCGGTTGCCCCTGTTCGTCGTAGGAACAGTTGGTACTCCCTTCCAACAGCAAGGTTTCGCCGGTGCGGGTGCGCAATTTGACTTCCACAAAAGGCAGGCTGCCGGTAGTCAACAGGGTTTGGAACTTTTGCTGACACTGCTCACGCGAGTCAGGGTGAACCACATCCCAAAGCGTTAAATTTTTAATCTCTTCATCTGTGTACCCCAAGGCCCGTTTCCAGGCGCGATTGACATAGACAAACCGCCCCTGCATATCCACGCTTTGGATCAGGTCATGGGCATTTTCAAACAAATCCCGATAGCGGGCTTCGCTGGCCATCAGGGCACTGCGCGCCTGGTGTTGCTCGGTGATGTCAATGCCGGTGGCAATGACGTACTCGCTCTCCTGCTGGTGATCGGTCAGCAGGGTATGCACCCAACGGATGCGCCGCCGTTCCCCGGTGCGGGTCAGCCAGTGGTGTTCTTGCAGGCCAACCGCCTTCCCCTGCACGATTTGCGCAAAGCACTCCCGCATATGGGCTTGCTCTTCCGCAGGCACGAGGATTTCCCAAAAAGGCTGCTGCTTTACCTCCGCCAAGGTGTAGCCGCTGAGGGTCTCGCAAAAGCGGTTCCAACGCACGATCCGCCCATCCCCATCCAAAGCCAGAATCAGGGCTTGGGTGGTCTGGAAAATTGCCTCAGTAAAACTGGCTTCCTGGTTGGCCGTCTGCTGGGCAGTCTGCCGGGCTTGAATTTGCCGCACCACCACCAGCGCCGTGGCCAACATAATCAAAATGTTATTGACCAAACCGAAAATAAAAATTCCCTGCGCCTGCCGGCTAAAGCGGGTGAGGTTTTCCAGCCGCTCCCGCAACAGAAATTGCTCCGTCTGTTTCATCAGGTCCAACTGATTGCGGAGGCTATGCTCCAAACCCCGATTCTCCTGGGAAGCCAAGGCTTTGATACCCGCCTTTTGCCCCTGTTGTTGATAAATCCGAATATTCTGGTCAAGATACAGCAGTTTATTGGTCAACAAGGTGTTTAGCCGTTCCCAGCGCTTTAGCTGCTCCGGGTTGTCCTGGACGAACCGCCGCAGTTCATCGAGTGCCAACCGCAATTCCGTGCGCGCCACCTCGTAGGGGTGTAAATAGGTAGGATTGCCTGTGAGTAAATACCCCCGGTGTTGGGCGTTGAGGGTGGCAAGTTTGGCTTCCACCTGGGTCAACTGGTTGAGGACCTCGCTGGTATGGCGCACCCAGGCTTCGGAACGCTGTTGTGCCCGCAAACTTTGATAAAATGCGGCACTGCCCACCACCAAAACCGCCGTTGCCGCCGTGAATCCTAGCAACGTATTCCGCACCAGGGGGGCAGGGTTTTTTTTGACCGGGGACATAAACCAGTAAATGAATCCTCTGTACCAGTCTAGTGCCTCGACCGTTTAATCTGGAGAGTAGGGCTTAGTTTTTACTTTGTGTCAATTCCGTGCTGCTTATCAATCCCCTGCCTTACCCGACGGCCATCTTCGGCGCTGCCCTGGTGCTGGTGGTGGGGGTGCGGGTATTCTGGTTGCCCCGGTGGCTGATGCTCGTGGTGGCGCTGGCCGGGAGTTACCTGTTGTACCAGCGGGAACGCCAACGGTTCCCCCTGGCTGACCCGGCTTTGTCCAGGGAAATTCGGGAACTGCGGCAACAGGTGGCCTTTTTGGTGCAGGCGGCGCGGTTGCTGGTGGACGCCCCGGATTTGGATTTGCTGGTGGCGGTGCAGGAAGTCTGCCAGCAGGTGCAAAACCTGCCGCAAGCGGTGGAGCAGCGGGTACAGCAGTTGTACCAAACCGACTACGATGCGGTGCTGTCGGTTGCCGATTTGGAAAAACAACTGGCGCAGGTACGCAGGCAAAAACAGGGGGTTGGGCAGTTGGCCGGGGCACAACTGGACCAGTTGGCAGCTACCTTGGTGCGCAACCTCGCCTACGCCCAGATGGGACCGGATACCCGTATCGCCCAAATCACCGCCCTAGTGACCCTGGTGCCAAACACCGCTGGCATTCTGCAACAACTGCAAAACCAACTGCGCACCTTTGACATCCAAAACCAAGAACAATTGCACCAATTGCATCACCTGAACGAAACCTTGCAGGGCTTTGAACAACAGATGACCATGCTCGTCAGTTGGCCTTGAGCGAAAGCACCGATGGATTTGATGCGCTCTGTGCCCCTGGGGTTGTACCTGGAATCGCCCCAAACCTGGCTGCATCGCCTGGATGCGCGGGTGAAATTGGGCTGGCTGATGGCCTTGCTGTTGACCCCTATTCTGGCCAACCCCCAATGGCGGGTGCTGC
>Ga0197142_1002007_pt1 | contig 18177 bp, 14 predicted proteins | sample GBS60_MetaG_FD_148614 | JGI IMG/M metagenome (GOLD analysis project Ga0197142, IMG submission 148614) | Sediment microbial communities from Great Boiling Springs, Gerlach, Nevada, United States - GBS 60_MetaG | ecosystem: Environmental > Aquatic > Thermal springs > Hot (42-90C) > Sediment...
TGCCGATGATGGTTTGATTAGGCGAGCCAAGTCGGTCGATGCGTCCCATGCGTTGAATGAGGCGCACAGGGTTCCAGTGAATATCGTAATTGATGACGCAGTCGCAATCTTGCAGGTTTTGTCCTTCGCTTAAACAGTCGGTAGCAATAAGCACATCAATAGGGTGACAGAGTTTTTGAAAAGTGTTTTTATCACTTTGCTTAATAAGTTCTTTCCATTTTTCAAACGGCACTTGCCATTTTCCCTGTTGGTAATAGGGCGAAGTTTGACCGAGATATTTGGCGTAGAGTTCCGACCAATCTTTTTCCATGTAGAGTTTGGTATATGGGGCGAAGCGTTCTAAGATGGGTTCAAATTTTTCGCCTGAATAGCCGTCATCGCTTTCGCTAAGAGAGCCTGATACAAAGGCAATATGGTTTATTCCTCTTTTTTTGAGTTCATCATAAAGAAACTTGGCGGTGTCTTTATAGACGGTAAAAATCAGCACTTTTTTATTTGTGGAGTTTTTCTGCTTATTCTGAATATGCTCAATCAGTTTTTCTAATTTTTCATCTTTGGCTTTTCCTGCTTTGAATTGTTCGTAGTAGGTATCGAGATTTTGTTTGAGTTCGGAAAGTTTTTCAATATCTCTTTCGAGGTGTTGTTTGAATGTATCAATAGAAGTGATTGCGGAAAGTGGGATAGGATTTTTCTTGCCGAGCGTAATAGGTTGGTCGGTTTCGCGCAGGAGTTCAGCGGCAGTTTCTTCGAGGTCTTCGGCTTCATCTTCGCTAAGTTCAATTTCAAGTGCGTCGTTATTTTGTTGAGCGAGAAACTGTTCTACTTTTTTGAGCGCGTGGAGATGATGGTTTAAGATAGTTTCAACGGTGAGTTTGAACGAAAACCAACTGGATTCTAAGCGTTTGACGAGCAGGATATACATCATTTTCACGAGGAATTTTTGGCGTTGCTGTTCATCTTCGAGAACACTTTTGGGCGGGGCTTGCTTGATATAATCGGCAGGGCGATAGGCAGTGAGGTTAATTGTAATGGCATCGAGAATATCGTCAAAGGTTTTAAGATTGCCGATATTTTTGGGGGCAATAAATTCGTTGATAGGTTTTTCTTTTTTAGGGAAGTTAAGCGTTCCAAATTCGCCTTCAATGAGTTTGCGCGTTCGGGATACGATGAGGGCATCGGTTAATTTTTCAAATTTTTTCGGCAGGGTAGCGATAAAGTCAGCGATTTTTCTATTATCTTGCTTACTCCATTCAGCAAAATCTCTTTGAGCCACTCTAAAAATCGTTTCAAGGCTTTCGACTTCGAGGTCAGTTTCTCTGAAGCCATCATCTTGCCCTTTTGTGATGAGTTTAATTTGATTGCGCACATCAGTGAGTTTATTATTGATGGGCGTTGCGGAAAGGTGCAAGACTTTTACATCTCTACTTTGATTTTCAGGGCATAAAATTTTTTCTACGAGGAATTTATATCGCGTAGATCTATCGTTTCGCAGGTTATGGCTTTCGTCGATGACGACGAGCAATTTTTGTCGGGTTTGGAAGTAGCGAAGGGTTTTATCGGTGTAGCGGTCGAAGCGTTCTTCTTGCAGGTCGGTGTGATAGCGAATATAGAATTCAAGTTCATCTTTTTCGAAGCGGCTTTGGTGTCCTGCTTTATATTGTTCCCAGTTATTAGAAAGTTTTTTCGGGCAAAGTAGAAGCACGGTATAGCCTTTAAGTTCGAAGTATTTCATGACGGCAAGGGCAGTCCAAGTTTTTCCTAAGCCAACGGCATCGGCAAGAATCGCACCGTTATATTTTTGAAGCATTTTAATCAGGCTCATGACGCCTTTTTGCTGATAGGGAAAAAGCGACTTATAAATGACCGTTTCTTCCAAATGAGCAATTTCTCGCTGAAAGTCTTCGCTCGCAGAAAATTCCAGAATGTCGTTTTTGAACATTTCGTAGAGCGTTTTGTAGTAGAGTTCTTCTGGGGTATATTTTTTGCATAAGTCTTTGATGAGGTTAATCAGATATTCCTTAACACTGATTTCGACTTTATTAGGCAGGCGGATTTTTTCGGTAGCGACTTTATCCCATTTTTCTTGAAACCATTTTTTCAGGTTCTTGAATTCATCTTCGTAGTCGTGTTTAGCGATGTTGAGTTCTATATTTGCCGATTCCCTAATGCCCAGTCCTGAATCGGTCAGGTTAGAACTGCCTACGATAAAGTAGTTTTTCGTCTTTGTTTTATCGGTGTAGAGATACGCTTTGGCGTGACAGAAATTTTTCTGAATACTTTTAACAAAAACGTGTTCTTGCTGAAGAAACTCGATTGCCGCTTGCGCTGAAGCACTGAGCTTGAGAACGGACTCAATACCCAAATTGCCGTTGAGCAGGTTAATAATTTTATCTTCCTCTGCTTCTTCTTGCATAAGGTTTCCCAAAATCAAGCGGAATTTTTCTACATTGTTGACTTCATTTTTTAAGAACGCCAGCGCATTGACGGAGAAAAACCCTGTAACAATGTCGAGCGAGCCCTGTTCCGTATTGGCTTTGATGAAGTCATAAACCTTGTAGTGTTCGTTTTCAGCGATGCGGGTTTTGTTGTCTAAGAGCATAAAGTATGGGTGCTGATTTGGTTGATTGAAGGTTCTTAAAGTCAAAAATCTATGAAAGTGAAGGTCTTGTTTGTAGGTATTTCAATCGTAGGGCTTTTGCTGTATCTTTATAGTTCCTTTGTTGTTAAACCTAACGCCAAGTGAATATGAGCATTTTTTCATTAGTTCTCAAAAACATTGCCCAGCGCAAGTTTTCAGTGTTTCTGACGGCGATTTCGGTTGCATTGGGCGTGGCACTGATTGCCGCAACGCTTGACATTCGCCGACAAGTGGAAGAGAAGTTCAGCCAAACGAGCGTGGGTTATGAACTCATCGTTGGCGCAAAAGGCTCACCGCTTCAACTCGTGTTGAACACGGTTTATCATCTCGGCAACCCAACAGGCAATTTGCCTTACAGCACTTACGAACTTTACCGACGGAATCCGTTTGTCAGTTATGCGATTCCGATGGGCTTGGGCGATAATTACAAGGGATTTCGGATTGTCTGCACCACGACGGAATTTTTCACGAAGTTTAATTACGCCAAAGACAAACAGTTTGAACTTGCCGAAGGGCGCTTGTTCCGCGATGATGAACTGTATGCCGCCGTGCTGGGCAAGGAAGTCGCCGAGAAAACTGGCTTGAAGTTGGGCGATAAGTTCGTTGCCACACACGGACTTCAAGAAGCAAGCGGCGACATCGGCAAACAGCACGAACACAATCAATTCACGGTGGTTGGTATTCTCAAAAAAACAGGCACGCCGAGCGATAAAGCCGTTTATGCGTCGCTCCCAACCGTTTGGGCACTGCATCAAGAAGAAACACGCCAAGAAGCCGTCGAGCGCATTTACGGCAAACCCGAAAAAGACACGATTCAAGTGCAACTCGCACACAGCGACCACAAACACCATGACCATAAAAACAAACCCACTGAACATCAACACACTGACCACAAAGAGAGCCATCACGACCACGAAGCCAAACACTCCGATGGCACACCGCACACCGACGGCGACCACCACGCTGACCACGACCACAAGCATGAACACGACAGCGTGCCCACCGAAGGCGATATAACGGCTATTCTCATCAAAGCTAAAGCCCCGATTTTTTCGCTTCAACTCTACGACAAAATCAACCGTGAGCCTTACGCACAAGCGGCGTTTGCCGTTAATGAAATCAAAAATCTCTTTGATATTGTCGGCAATGTAGATTGGGCGTTTTTATTTATCACGGCGTTAGTGATTGTCGTCGCAATTCTGGGTGTGATGGTCGCGCTCTACAATTCCTTAGCGGAACGGCGGCGCGAGATAGCGATTCTGCGTTCATTGGGGGCGCATCGCTTTAAAATTTTTAGCATCATTGCGCTTGAAGCGGCACTGACTTCTTTTTTCGGCGCGTTGGCAGGCGTTGTATTAAGCAAAGTGCTTGCACTGGTGCTGAAAGGTATTGTGTTGGAAAAAACCGGCGTTGAAATTTCTATATCGCTCATTTCGCTTGCAGGCGGCGTGCCGATTGAACTGGCGTTGATTCTTATTGTAACATTAGTCGGTGCACTTGCAGGTGTGATTCCCGCCGTAGAAGCCTACCGAACCGATGTCGCAAAAAATTTAAGCCCGATAAGTTAAAATGAGCGAAGACTATAAAATCATTTCTATTGACATCGCCGATACACTTAGCGAAACGGAAAGAAGCCATCTAAAAAAATTCTTCGCTCTCTACGATGAACGCGAATTTGCATATGACCTCAACGGCAATGAACTGACGCTGTTTCTCAACACGCTTGATGTCGAATCGTTCAGAGAAAGAATAGAGACTCTGAAACAGCATCAGCCGTCAGAACGCTTTGCTGAATTGCTGAATAGAATTTTTAGTGAGATTGAGCAAATTAAAAGTTATGGCTTATCAAACGGGAAGCGTGTTTATGTTGGCTACGATAGAGAGCGAAAGGTTCAGGGTAGAAAAGAAAAAGAAGAAATGCGACGGCAGTATTTTTATGCGCATGGACATCACTTTTCCGAAGTCAATCACGACTTTCCGAAAGTTTTTGAAAATCAAATTATCTGCGGTGATAGTTTAGAAGTCTTGAAAACTTTGCCTGAAAACTGTATTGACCTCATTTTCACGTCGCCGCCCTATAATTTCGGATTAGAATACGCTCAAACGGACGATGCGCACTATTGGGATACTTATTTTGAAAAACTCTTTGCGATTTTTGATGAGTGTATTCGCGTGTTGAAGTTCGGCGGGAGAATCGTTATTAACATTCAGCCGCTTTTTTCTGACTATATTCCAAGCCATCATTTGATTAGCCATCATTTTATCAACCGCAAAATGATTTGGAAAGGCGAAATTTTGTGGGAGAAAAACAACTACAACTGCAAATATACGGCTTGGGGAAGTTGGAAAAGTCCGAGCAATCCATATTTGAAATACACGTGGGAATTTTTAGAAATCTTTTCAAAGGGCACATTAAAAAAGTCGGGAAGTAGAGAAGCAGTTGATATAAGCGCGGAAGAGTTTAAGAAATGGGTAGTCGCCAAATGGTCTATTGCGCCTGAACGACAAATGAAGGACTACAAGCACCCTGCGATGTTTCCCGAAGAATTAGCAAAGCGCGTCATTAAGTTATTTAGTTTTCAGAACGATGTGGTTTTAGACCCGTTCAACGGGGTAGGCACCACGACCTACGTGGCCAAAATGACCAATAGAAGATTTTTAGGGATTGATATTTCAAAGGAGTATTGCGATAAAGCCATTCAGCGCTTAGTCATGCCTGCCCAATAGTGTTTTGAAGGCAATAAATAAAATTAAGGATTTGACTTTTTCTTCATTAGCACAACAGAGCAAGGGTGCGGAGTTGTTTTGAAATCGGTGAGAGCCTATTCAATCCGTAAAATCCGTGTGTTATCAGATAGACTTAAAAATCGCTGCCGAGCGAGACATAATGTCGTGGCGATGAAGAGCCTGTAAGGTTATAGGCCCATGCCATGTCGTAGCGTAAGACAAATCCAAAGAAGACTGTTCTGAAGCCCCAGCCGTAGCCGACGAGCAAATCTTTGAGTTGGAGATTGCCCTCTGCGTTTCGAATGGCGCCTCTGAACGAACGGTCTGACCATGCGCCGCCAATGTCCAAGAAGAGTACGCCTTGCAGATAGTAGAACGGGATAGGCACGGGACCGAAGGCTAAGTATTGCAGGAAGGGATAGCGCAGTTCAAAGTTTGCGAGTGCGAAGTTCGTGCCGTTTTGACGGTTGAAGTTGTAACCGCGCAATGGGATTGCTGGCGTTGTGAAGATAAAATCTTGCACTTCGGAGATTGGAATGGCGTTGTTTTCGAAGCGGCGGTTAATCCAGTTTTCGGTTCCGCCAATGAAGAATTTTTGGGGTGTAGCACCGAAGCTCGTTGCGCCTGAAAAGCGCATCACAAATGAGTAGTAGCCGCCCAAATCATAGTATCGGCGGTAGTCAGCGAGAATTGTTCCGAAACTGACGCGACTGAACGCAGTGCCTGAAAAACTAATCGCCCACCGTGAGCCATCAATTGGCGAGTAAAGAAATGGTCGAGAATCGTCATGCGTGAAGGTAATCGAGGGGTAAATGAACGACACATTATCGTTGCCAAGCCCGCCATCCAGATTTTCTTTTGAGAGCGTCAGATAGCCCACACTGAAATCTACCCGATTAAATCGCGAAAATGGATACGACATGCCCAGCGTTACGCCATAGACGCGGAATCGGAAAAAGTTTGGTAAGTTGTTAGCAGGGTCTAAAATGCCCAAGAAGCGTGCAGTATGAAAAGCACTGATACTGTAATCAATGCGTTCGGGCAAGTAGGCATAGGTGATGCCGTAGTTGCTATTTTGCAGGTCAAATTGTAGGTTAGTGAAAACGCTCAGTTGGTGATTGCCTAAAAGGTCGCTGAAGGCAAAAATGCCCGACCCTTGTGCGCCCCAAATGGCATCATAACTTGCACCACCGTAGATGAGGTCAGGCGTGAAGTTGACCTTATATCGGCGCACACGGTATTCGCCGCTCTCATCGAGATTTTTTTTCGGGGCTTTCTTTGCAGGAGCCTCCTCCTTGCGCCTCTCTCTTGCAGCGTTGAAAGTTTGAACCAACGCTCTGTCAAAGACAAAGGTTTTCACATCAACGGGCGGCACGACCGAGACTTTCACAGAATCGTTTAGGATTTTCCTAGTGGCTTTGACAAGGCTATCTTGCACAGCCATTGAGTCAAGTGGCGCAGGATGAGCGGGCTCACCAACCGAAGTTGATGATAAGTTGAGACTTGCATCATAGAACAGTGAAGCAGTTGGTATGCCTTTTAACTTGTCTAATCCTGTTACGGCGTAGAACTTATTGCGTTGAACTTCAATGTGCTGTTTTCCCCAAACCGTTGGTTCCAGTGTGCCATCGGCTTGCACCTGTTTCGGACGTCGTTCAAAGGGCATGCGTAGCATGTAAATATCAAACCCTGCGTAGTCTAGTCCCACGCCCAAGAGCTTTGTCCCGTCTCGTGAAAGGGAGATTTGGCGTATACCGGAGAGCAAGTTCGTAACTGGGCGCACTTTGGCCACACGCCCTGAATCAGTTCCGTAAGTCAGGAGTGGTCGGTCAAGGTCTAATTCCAGTTCATAAATGTTATAGACCCCATTGGCATCAGAGACAAAGAGCATTTTCTTGTCGTCAGGTGACAGCACTGGCGACGTTTCGTCAATACCCTGTGTTGCCGTAAGCCTACGCAACTTGTGTTCGCCAATCACCAGTTCATACAAATCTAACTGCGAATAGTCGTGCACGCGCATTTTGAAGACAGCTTCTTCAGCCGCTTTGATTCTTCGGTTTTGCTTTTGCTTTTCAATGGGCACATCACAGGAATTGATATTCAGGTAGCCTTGTCGGTCAGAAGCAAAAATGATTCGCTTACCGTCATTTGTCCATGTAGGGTCGCTGTCGCTGAACACGTCGTTGGTCAGGTTCGTCAACCGATTCGTGGTCAGGTCATAAATGTAGATGTCGCTCTTGTAGTCGTGGTGTCCGACGAAGGCAATGCGCTTGCCATCTGGAGACCATCTTGTTGTGAAAATGCCGTCTAATTCAAAGGTTAATTTTTCGGTCTTTCTGGTGCGCACATCAATAATCATCACAGCGTCTTGCTCGCCGGCTTTGGTCGCAATAGCGATTTTGGCTCCATCAGGCGACCACGAAATACCGGGCGTGAGAATTTTGAGCTCTTCAAAGTTCGGTGTAGTTTGCCCATCAATCAGTTTGATATACTCAGTTGGGTTAATAGTTGAGCCAAGATAAATGTCAAACTTCCCGTTCCTATCGGTGATGAAGGCGAACTTATCGCCCTGTGGTGAAATGGCTGGCGAAGTGTTGTAGTTACTTCCGTCCTTTTTGTGGTCTGTTAATTTCTTCATGACCGCGTTAATGTCCTCGCGTTTAGCGATTTCTGGCCAATAGATTACCTTTTGTTCACGTTGCCATTTCTCTGAAAGTTCCTCAACCGATAGGCCAATTGAACCTCGAAATGCCGCATCAATACTGCGCGTAGCCCGTAACCGACCCATAATCTCACCGATTTTTTCGCGACCGTATTTTTCCGAAATAAACCGCCAAACCGACTGTCCTCCACGGTAGGCAAAGTAGCCATAAAGTCTCGGAATCGGCGCAAGGTAATTGTTAATGACCGCATCCATCATGAACATGTCGCTGTTCGTGTCCCATTCCAGAGACTGATATTCAGCGATGCCTTCGTTAAACCACAGCGGCACTTGGATGCGAATGTTGTTGGAAATTGCACTCTGTAACGACCCTCCATAGACCAAATCATTCACCACCGCATGAATCAACTCGTGATGAATCACATGCCGAAACTTCCTGTAGTCGCCCTCGAAGGGAACCACAATGCGATTCTTGTAAAGCTCAGTAACACCTCCCACGCCTTCGGGTAAGTATTCATTGATGACATTGTTCTGCTGAAAATCGTTGTGCGATTTCATCACGATAATCGAGATGCGGTTGTTAATGTCGTAGTTGAAATCCTTGCGAATGGTCTCATATGCCGCTTCGCAAGCATCGGCCGTAAAGCGAGCCAGGTATTCACCTCCCTCAGTGAAATAGACATCAAAATGCCGCGATTGAATGTAACTCCACTCAAAGTTGCGATATTGAACCTTGTTCTTGCCAAAAGCAAAATACTGTGCTGTCACATCTGAATAAGCCAGCAATAGAACCGTAGCGAGCAATAAAATTTTCATTGACATTGTCGAGCAATCATCAAGAAATTGAAATTGAACCCATTAAGGGTGAAATGTATCATTTCAACCCATAAATTCATACGAAAATTTCAAGATTTCACACTGCATCAACCTCTCCAGAGTTTGTATGCCAATTGAGCTTATACGCGCCCATGAACGATTTGCCTTCTCTAATCATCAGTGGGAAGAGCTCTTGCTTCTTGCGAAAGATTACGGTTGGATACCACGTGATGCTCCCCAAGACGATTGGGAACGCGCCTATTTTGCCGCTGATGGTAACACTATCTCGGAGCGCGATGCCCTTGCGCTTGCCGAAGCTCTTGGACGAGCACTGCCCAAACTGTCCGAACCTATGCGCACACATTGCACAGACTTTCTTAACTTCTGCAAACGCGGTGCTTTTCAAATTACCTAAACATGTTTTACCTGCTCAAAACCGAACCCAGCGAATACAGCATTCACCAATTAGAACAAGAAATCCAATGCACTTGGGATGGTGTTAAGAACGCCCTTGCACTCAAACACCTGCGTAACATTCGCACAGGAGACCAGTGCTTCATCTACCACACAGGTCAGGAAAAACAAATTGTTGGCCTTGCCGAAGCCATCAGCAATCCATACCTAAAACAATCGGCGTGGGTGATTGATGTGAAATTTGTTCGGCGCTACACACAAACACTTTCGCTCTCGCAAATGAAGGCACAATCGGCATTTTCGCCGTTCGACCTGCTTCGTTTGCCTCGACTTTCTGTAATGCCTGTTCCCGACGCAATTGTTCAGGAAATTTTGAAGCGGGTTAAATAGCGTGATGGATTCTTTCCACATACTGCTTGCACCTGACGCGGCGCTTCTTTGCCTTTTTGCCTTTCTTGCTGGGTTTGTGGATTCTATCGTGGGCGGCGGCGGATTGATTCAACTCCCTGCGCTCCTTATGGTTGCGCCACATCTTGACCATACAACCCTTTTCGGCACAAATAAGCTGTCATCTATCTGTGACACCAGCATCGCAACAGTGCAATATGCGCGCCGAATTGACCTGGATTGGTCTCTTGTCTTGCTAGCGGCATCCTTTGCGTTCTTGTTCTCGCTCTTAGGTGCAGCCACCATTAGCCTGATTCCCAATGCATGGTTGCGGCCGATTGTGTTCGGTTTGCTGATTGCAGTCGGCTTTTACACCAGCACCCAGAAAAACTTTGGCATGAGCCAGATTCCAACATTGAGCCGCTCTCGTGTGCAACTGCAACTCTATGCTGCGATACTTGGCGCCTGCATCGGCTTCTACGACGGGTTCTTCGGACCAGGGACGGGCAGTCTTCTTGTGGTTGCCTTTGTTAGTGTGTTTGGATACGACTTTCTGCGTACTTCGGCTATGGCAAAAGTGGTGAATTTTTCTACAAACCTTGCCGCGCTCTCTTACTTTGTGCCATCGGGCAATGTGATTGTCGCCCTGGGTTTCACGATGGGCATCTTCAACATTCTCGGCGCAATTTTTGGCACGCGCTTGGCAATACTCAAAGGCAGTGCGCTGGTCAGAGCATTCTTTCTCCTTGTTATTGCTCTCATGATTCTAAAATTTGGATACGACACACTCATGATTTGATTTACCTTGTGGCTTTTTGTAACTTTGGCAATTCTTTGAAACCTTCTTTCAATTTCCGAAACTGTTTTAACGCTTCTCAAAATATGCCAACAACCACTGCAATTCGTCCTGACGAAATCTCCGCTATTCTTCGCAAACAGATTTCTGGGTTTGATAATGAAGTTGATACCTACGATGTTGGCACTGTGCTTCAAGTTGGCGATGGCATTGCTCGTATTTATGGGCTCTCGAAAGTGATGGCTGGTGAATTGATTGAACTGCCACATGGCGTGATGGGGATGGTGCTAAACCTTGAAGAGGACAATGTCGGGGCGGTGCTTTTTGGTGAAGCGGATTTAATTCGCGAAGGCGACCAAGTCAAGCGCACTAAAATTTTGGCCTCCGTGCCCGTCGGCGAAGCCATGCTCGGACGTGTCATCAATCCACTTGGTCAACCCCTCGATGGTAAAGGTGCAATTGAGACCAAACTTCGACTGCCGCTCGAGCGCCGTGCCCCAGGCGTCATTTATCGTGAGCCTGTTAAAGAGCCCCTTCAGACGGGTATCAAAGCCATTGACTCTATGATTCCGATTGGACGCGGGCAACGCGAACTTATCATTGGCGACCGTCAGACAGGTAAAACGGCTGTGGCTGTCGATACCATCATCAACCAAAAAGGTCAAGGCGTTTATTGTATTTATGTGGCGGTTGGTCAAAAAGGTTCTACGGTTGCGCAGATTGTGGCGACGCTTGAAAAATACGGCGCTATGGAATACACAACGGTCATTTCAGCAACGGCCAGCGACCCTGCCCCACTTCAATATATTGCTCCGTTTGCTGGCGCCACACTGGGCGAATACTTCCGCGATACGGGTCGGCACGCACTTGTTGTCTATGATGACCTTTCCAAGCAGGCTGTTGCTTATCGTCAGCTTTCGCTCCTGCTTCGCCGCCCGCCAGGGCGTGAAGCCTATCCCGGCGATGTGTTCTACCTGCACTCACGCCTCTTGGAACGCGCCGCTAAAATCCACCGCGACGATAAAGTCGCACAAGCCATGAACGACCTGCCCGATGCCCTCAAGCCGATGGTTAAAGGCGGCGGTTCACTTACAGCGCTCCCTATCATTGAAACACAAGCCGGTGATGTTTCCGCCTACATTCCCACAAATGTTATTTCCATTACGGATGGACAAATTTACCTTGAATCTAATCTCTTCAACAGTGGTGTGCGCCCAGCTATCAATGTAGGCATTTCGGTTTCGCGCGTGGGTGGCGCTGCACAAATCAAAGCCATGAAGAAGGTTGCAGGCACCTTGCGGCTCGACCTTGCCAACTACCGCAGCCTTGAAGCCTTCGCAAAATTTGGCACAGACCTCGACAAAGCCACACAAGCCCAACTGATACGCGGGCAACGCATGGTTGAGATTCTCAAACAAGGGCAATACCAACCTATGCCCGTCGAGAAACAAGTCGCAATCATTTACGTCGGCTCCATTGGTATTCTCGACTCAATTCCCATCCACCTTGTGCGCGAGTTCGAGAAAGAATTTCTCGAGTTTGCCGAGCGCCAAGATAACAATCCCATTCGCGCCATAGCCGAAAAGAAAGATTTGACTGACGACATCGCCTCGGCACTCAAAGCGTTAGCCGTGCAATTCTCCGATGCCTTCAAAGCCAAACATCTCATCTCGTGACGGGTTAAACCTCTTACCATCATGGCAACATTAAGAGAAATTCGGGCCCGCATTAAGGGCATCAAAACGACACAACAAGTTACTCGCGCTATGAAAATGGTAGCGGCGGCAAAATTGCGCCGCTCCCAAGACGCAGTGCTCCAAGCTCGCCCTTACGCCTTCAAAATGAGGCAATTGCTTGAATCGCTCTCGCAAAAAATTGACACATCTCAATTCCCACTCCTTTCACAACGTAAGGAAGTCAAAAGTGTGCTGGTGATTGCAGTAACCGCTGATAGAGGACTGTGCGGTGCGTTCAATTCAAACTTATTCAAGATTGCACATCAGGTTATCGATGTCGAGTATGCTCATCTTCTCAAAGCCGGGATGGTTAAGATGATTTGTGTAGGCAAGCGCAGCGTAGAGCATTTCGTCAAAGGCGGCTATCAGGTCGTCGGTGAGTATGGCGGCATTTTCAGCAAGCTCGAGTTTGCATCAGCAAAAGCTATTGCTGAACAAGCCACAAAGATGTATTTGAATGGCGAAGTTGACCGTGTTGTTGTAATCTACAACGAGTTCAAATCCCTTCTGGCTTCAAAGCTCAAGACCGATGTGTTCTTACCGATTGTGCCCAGCGAGAAGCTGTCAGAGCCACTGGTAGGCGGAGACTATATCTACGAGCCTTCGCTCGAAGTGCTTGTCAATGAACTCGTACCGCGGCACCTTGCAACGCAAATCTGGCGCATTTTGCTTGAATCGTTTGCCGCCGAACAAGCCGCACGCATGATGGCAATGGATTCCGCAACCGAAAACGCCAAAGAACTCTTGCGTACGCTCTCCATCACTTACAACCGTGCACGCCAAGCCGCAATTACGAAAGAAATCATTGAAATCGTGAGTGGTGCAAACGCGTTGCAATCCGAATAAATCTCTACAACGAAAAAGCAGAGGGCGGAAACTTCCGCCCTTTTCTGCTGAAATCTCTCCGGGTGTGTTAGCGGCGGTTTTGCAACACCACCCAATTTTTTCGGAAGTCTTCAACTTCTTGGTTGCTGAAGCCATAGATTTGCGCAAGACGTTCAATGACGCCTGTGTTCGGGTCGTTGCGCCCATCTAATCGGAAGAGCTGTGCCGTGGCAGAGTTTTGGCTTAAAAAGAGATACGATTGTGCGTTGGCGGTTTGGTCGTAAGGGGCGCGAAGCAATTCTAACAGTTCATCGATTTGCGCGTCTGTAATGCGCCGTTGTGACGGTGGCACGGCTTTCCAGCCCGAAAGAAATCCAACGGCTTCGCTGTAGGCGTGCATCACACTTGTTACGATTCCATCATCGCGATTTGGCGCCCGCAACCCATCGAGTGCGGAATGGCAGTAATTGATAACAGTGGCCGCGAGAACTTTTTCCCAGTTCAGTTTGAAATCAGCAAGGGCTTGGTCGCGCTGTCGATTGAAGGCTGAACCTGCTTTAACAGCGGCTTTAGCGGTAAGTAAATTGCGTTTGATTTGCGCATACAGGCTGTTTGCGTTGGCAGTGTCGCTGCGGCGCGCGGCGTATTGTGCCGAGAAGCGGTCGCGATTGGGGTCGCTATTGCGCTCATTGTTCCCAAAGCCCGGTTTTGCACCGTAGATTTCTACTAACCTATCAATTGTTGCTTCGGTGATGTTGCCTGCGCTAATGAGCGAAACCGCATGGTTATACATTGCGGCGGCGAAAAGTCCCTTCTCGACAACCTGCTCCATTTCCAGCACATTTTCATCGTAGAGGTATCCTGTGTTCCCGCCAACGGTTGTTGGAATCACGCCGCCGTCGCCATTGGGCGCATTTTCCCAAGCGTAGCGCACGCCCTTGCCCGTCGCACGTGCAAGTTCTCGTAGTGCTGTATCAACTTTGGCTTGATAACTTGCACCTGTCACCGCACGAAGCGTAGTGCCATTGTAGAGCGCTTGCAGGGCGGCAAGCGTAACCGTTGAATCCATGTGCCTACCTACTTGCATTCGGCGAGTCAGTGCCGCTAATTCAGAACGCACTTGCGACTCTGTTACAACATTCGCCTCATAGCCCGTTGAATCATATATCGCTGGAATTTGAAGGTCAGACGAAAGCGGTGTTGTTACCCTATCGTCTTCTTTACAAGATGCCACGAAAACCAGCGCAATAGCTAAAAATGCGTAATTGTAAAAAGATATCTTCATTTGAGTTCGAGATTAAGTTTAATTAGACTTAATCTAAAATAAGAACATTAAACAAACTTTCAAAATCTCGGCTTTGCGCATGCACCAAAACCTGCAATCAAGTTCTGCCACAAACGTCTTATCTTCCTTCGATTCTAATTTCTCTTCAAAACCGTAACATTCAGATGCGACTGACACCAATAGAGATTAAAAAACATACCTTCAACACTGGCTTTCGAGGCTTTGCGCCCGAAGAAGTTGAGGCGTTTTTAGACACTGTTTCGCGCCAATGGGAAGAACTGTTAGATGAACTCGAGCGTGCCAAACGCCGCATTGCAGAGTTGGAAGGCGAAACACGCAAATACAAAGAAGTCGAGTCCATGCTTCATCAAACGCTGGCGCAAGCCCAACACAGCACCCACAGCATCATTGAAAACGCCAAGCGCGAAGCCGAACTCATTCGCCAAGAAGCTGAAATCAAAAGCCAACAACTCCTTGAACGCGCCAAGCTCGAAGTCTCCGCAATGGCTGACGACGTGCGACGGCTCGAAGCCCAAAAGCGCGAACTCATCGCCAAACTCCGCATGCTTCTTTCTTCTCAACTTGAACTCCTCAATGCGTTCAGCCGTGATGAAGAAAATCTTATTCTCCAACAATTTGCTCAAAAGAAACTTTCATCTGAACAGATACCTGAACCCACACCTGAAACCCAAGCTTCGACACCTGCTCCCGCTACTCATATGAACACCTCTGCTCCGACTCCGTCTAATACCTCTGAACCGACTTCCGCTCAACCTCTGCCATCAGAGTCTACCCTACCCGACGCAAAACCCTCACAAACCGTCAAAATTGAAGTGCCTGTTGAGCCTGCCCGTCCAAGCGCTTCAAGCAAAAAGACCATTAACATCGATGACATTTTAAGCGGACTTGAATAGTCAATGCCATCACTGCTTGTTCATCGCGCTTCCCAAATTGCCACGCCTGTTGGGCACTACTTGCGCGGTAAAGCCATGAACACGCTTCGCATTTATGAGAACGCCTCGATTTACATTCAAGATGGAATCATTCATGCAATTGGAGCGCCAAGCGACATCGAGAAATCTTTTCCACCAGCGTCAGAAGTGATTGATGCAACTAATTGCGCCGTTATTCCGGGGCTAATTGACGCGCACACGCACCTTGTCTTTGCAGGCACTCGTGAAAAAGAATTTGCACTTCGCCTTTCAGGCGCAACTTATCAAGACATTGCTTCACAAGGCGGCGGGATTCTTTCCACCGTTCAAGCCACGCGCAACGCTTCAAAAGCCGAATTGAAGGCAATCGCCAAACGCTATCTCTCACTGGCACTCGCGCACGGCACAACCACAATGGAAATCAAAACCGGCTACGGACTCAATGCAGAAACCGAACTCTTGCTTCTTGATGTGATTGATGAACTCAAGCGAGAACAGCCGATTACACTTGTTCCAACCTTTCTCGGTGCGCATGCCTTCCCGCCCGATATTCCAAAATCAGATTACCTTGATTTGCTCATTAACTTGCTACCGAAAGTGGCTACGAAAGCGAAGTTCATTGATGCCTTTGTCGAAGAAAATTATTTCAGCCTTGAAGAAACGGAGCGACTTTGCACCGAAGCCCGCCGTTTCGGCTTGAAACCGCGCCTGCACGTCAATCAATTTTCTTCAAACGGTGGCGTAGCGTTAGGGCTTCGGCTCGGAGCAGTCTCGCTTGACCACTTGGAAAAAATCTCCAACAAGGAAATTCACTTGCTTGCACAATCGGAAACGGTTGCAACGCTTCTGCCATGTGTCTCGCTCTTTTTGGGTGAAGGTTCTCCGCCCGCAAGAAATCTGATAGATTCGGGCGCGATTGTGGCGATTGCCTCGAACTTTAATCCGGGAAGCGCGATGAATCTCAATATGCAACTTGTGATGTTTGTGGCATGCGCGCAAATGCGGCTTTCTCCCAACGAAGCCTTAACCGCCTCAACGCTCAACGCGGCGTATTCGCTTGGTCTTTCCAACATGCTTGGCTCAATTGAACTTGGCAAGCAAGCCGACCTGCTTATTCTCGACACGCCCAACTTTGAACACGCGATTTATTTCTTCGGCATCAATCATTCAAAAACCGTTATCAAACAAGGCGTTGTAGTATGGACACGCTAACACTCTTTGATTTAACCTATCGCCCCGACGAAAGTCTCTTCTTCAAAAGAAATGACCCCAACGATGTTCGCTTTGGCGAAATTGTCAAGACGGATATTCGCTTTTATCGCAAAGCAAAGTTTGTAATTCTCGGTGTGCCGCAAGATGAAGGTGTCAAGCGCAATCGTGGACGAGAAGGGGCGCGACACGCGCCTGACGAAATTCGCCGTGCGTTCTACAAGTTGCCCGTTCCTGATACGATTTCAGATGGCGATGTGCTCGACATTGGCAATGTGTTAGTGCAAGGCAGTTTAGAGCAAATTCATGAGCGGCTGTGTCAAGTGGTTGAGCAACTCTTGCGCGATGAAAAAATTGTGATTGTCTTCGGCGGTGGAAATGATATTTCTTATCCCGATTGCAAAGCGATGCGCTATGTGTTTTCAGAAGTGATGGCGTTCAATGTTGATGCGCATTTTGATGTACGCGCCGATGTGCCGTGCAACAGCGGCACGCCTTATCGTCAACTCTTGGAAGAAGGGATTCTTTCGCCTGAATACTTTTTTGAGATTGGCTCACAACCGTTTTCAAATTCTGCCACCTACCAACGATACTTGACCGATAAAGGCGTTGCGATTTATCCGCTTGAAAGCATTCGGCGATACGGAATTGACAAACGATTTGAAGAGATTATTCGTCGGAACACTGCACCACGCGCCATTTTTTGGGGGATTGATATGGATTCGGTTCGTGCCAGCGACGCGCCCGGCGTAAGCGCGCCCTCACCGATTGGCTTTACCGCCGAAGAAATTTGCCACATCGCCGGTATCGCAGGAAAGCGCAAACGCAGTAAATTGCTCGAGATTACCGAAGTCAATCCCGACTATGACCTCGACGGACGCACGGCAAAACTCGCCGCACTTATCACCGCATATTTCATTCGCGAAAAATCAACCTTTGAACGCTGACCACATGCAACCTGAATCACGCGCCATTCTTCGCTCCGAATCGCTCCGAAAAGTCTACAAGAAACGGGCAGTCGTTAAAGAGTCAACGATTGAAGTTCGACAAGGCGAAATCGTTGGACTGCTCGGACCCAACGGCGCAGGCAAAACGACAACCTTTTACATGATTGTCGGATTCGTTCAACCTGATAGCGGCAAAGTGTTTTTGAACGAAAGAGACATCACACGAGAGCCGATGTATAAACGCGCTCGGCTCGGCATTGGCTACTTGCCCCAAGAGCGTTCCGTCTTTCAAAAACTCACCGTTGAAGAAAACATCTTGGGCATCTTGGAATTTTCAAACTTGCCACGCAAAGCACAGTTAGAGCGCACCGAACAACTGCTTGAAGAATTTGGCATCGCGCACATTCGCAAGTCAATGGGCTATGCCCTATCAGGCGGAGAACGCAGGCGGTGTGAAATTGCGCGCGCCCTTGCGCTCGAACCCAAATTCATCTTGCTTGATGAACCGTTTGCCGGCGTTGACCCTATCGCTGTCGAAGACATTCAAAACACCGTGGCACGACTCAAAGAACGCAACATCGGCATTTTGATTACCGACCACAATGTCGACGAAACGCTTTCCATCACAAACCGCGCCTACATTATGTTCGACGGTGCCATCTTGCGACAAGGTACGCCCGAAGAACTTGCCAACGACCCCATCGTACGCAAACTTTACTTGGGCGAAAAATTCCGATTGCGTGAAAGTGATGATGTTGAACGCAACGCCTAACTTCCACTCACGATGAACACAAAAAATGCAA
>Ga0197142_1002008_pt1 | contig 18171 bp, 22 predicted proteins | sample GBS60_MetaG_FD_148614 | JGI IMG/M metagenome (GOLD analysis project Ga0197142, IMG submission 148614) | Sediment microbial communities from Great Boiling Springs, Gerlach, Nevada, United States - GBS 60_MetaG | ecosystem: Environmental > Aquatic > Thermal springs > Hot (42-90C) > Sediment...
GGTGTGTCACGGGCGAGCGCCTCCTCGAACTCGGCGATATCGAACGACATGCCACCTCCTCCAAGTCCGCCTCTGGGCGCGAAGTGCGCGGAGGCCTAGCTATGCTTCGGCACGACGATCGGGGGAGACGACGGATGGATCGCTACCTCGCGCCCGAGTCGACCTTGCCGGTCGACGCCGAAGTCGCAACCCTCGTGGGCCGGGCCTGGCTGCCGGAAGAGGACGGCCCGGCCGTGGTCGCGGTACGCGGGGGTGAACTGTTCGACCTGACACCGCTCGCCCCGACCGTGAGCTTCCTCCTCGAGCGGTCCGATCGGGTCGCGCTCGTCCGTGAGGCACCGGCACGCCGGATCGGTCCGCTCGCCGAAATCCTGGCCAATTCGCGGTTCGACCGCCGCCAGCGCGAGCGGCCTTGGCTTTTGGCTCCCGCCGATCTCCAGGCGATCAAGGCTGCCGGCGTCACCTTCGTCCGTAGCATGCTGGAACGCGTCATCGAAGAACGGGCACGGGGCGACGCGAGCCGGGCAGAGGCCATCCGGGCCCGGCTCGAGGCGGCGATCGGCGGGTCCTTGCGCGACGTCCGGCCGGGCTCGCCCGAAGCGGCGCGGGTGAAGGAACATCTTTTGGCCGAGGGTTTGTGGTCGCAATATCTCGAGGTCGGAATCGGGCCCGATGCCGAAATCTTCACCAAAGCTCAGCCCATGTCGGCCGTGGGTCACGGCGCCGAAGTCGGCATCCACCCGGCCTCGACCTGGAACAATCCCGAACCCGAGGTCGTACTCGTCGTGAACGCGCAGGGCGAGATCGTCGGCGCCACACTCGGCAACGACGTCAATCTGCGGGATTTCGAGGGGCGCAGCGCGCTCCTTCTCGGCAAGGCCAAAGACAACAATGCCTCATGCGCGATCGGACCCTTCGTCCGTCTCTTCGACGAGCGCTTCGATCTGGATGCCGTCCGTTCGGCCGAGCTCGTCATGGAGATCGAGGGGCCGGACGGCTTCCGGCTCGAGGGGCGAAGCTCGATGCGCGAGATCAGCCGCGATCCCACCGAGCTCGTGGCGCAGCTGATCGGCCCCAACCACCGCTATCCGGACGGGGCTCTCCTTTTCTGCGGCACCATGTTCGCGCCCGTCCAAGATCGCGACATACCCGGCATGGGGTTCACCCACAAACTCGGAGATGTCGTCGCGATTCGCGCCGATCGCTTGGGGACGCTCGCCAATCGCGTGACGACCTCCGATCGGGCCGAGCCCTGGACATTCGGTGCCGGCGCTCTGATGCGCAATCTCGCCGCGCGCGGCCTGCTCACTGCCCGCTGACCCGTGCGGAAGGGGCCGGAAAAGAACGCCGGCCCCGCCAACTCTCAGTGTGTCGCAACCGAGTCCGATCGGCCGCGAGTGCCGCGGATCCGTTCGATCTGCTCCTTGATCCTGAGTTTCTCCTTCTTGAGACGGGAAATCACGCCCTGATCGGGAAGCGGTCGGTGCAGTTCCTCCTGGATGAGCTCTTCCAGGCGCGCGTGCTTGGAACGGAGGCTCTCGATGTGCTCCTGCATCGGCATCGTCGCACTACCTCCCGGGCTGACCCTTCAATGTGGCAGTCTAGTGACGAGTGCGACCGTTTTCCAGAAGGAAAGAAAACCGAAAGCTAGAGCCGGCCGGACCCTTATCTACTTTCGCGATCGTTGCGCGCAGCGGCAGGCGCTCGCCCGAGGTCGCCTTCTCGCCCCGGAGCGCCGATCACCGGAGTTCGAGGGGGTAGCCGGTGCGAGCTCGGCCGCATCGCAGCGGCGACGCGTCTCACGAGCGGGATCAATCGCCGAACGAAATACCGAGGCCGCGGGCGGTCCAGACGAGGGGATCGTGGGGATCGACGGCTTTGAAGGACGCACAGGCCTCGGCGAGGGGCACGTCGATCACTCGGCGGTTCTGCCACCCGACGGCACGATCGAAGCGGCCCTGCGCCACGAGGTCGACGGCGTGCACTCCGAACGCGGCGGCGAGCACGCGGTCCAGCGCCACGGGCGAGCCACCCCGCTGCACGTGGCCGAGCACGGTGACGCGGCTCTCGGCGCCGGTCCGCCGCGCGATCGCTTCCGCGATGACCCGCCCGATCCCGCCGTAGCGGGATTGCCCGTGCGCGTCGGTGTAGGTTTGCACCTCGCCGTCGATCGCGCGAACGGACTCGGCCACGACGACGAGGCTGAAATTGCGCCCGCTCGCCCGACGCGCCTCGATCTTGGCGCACACTTTCTCGATGTCGTAAGGGATTTCCGGGATCAGGATCACGTCGGCACCGCCGGCGATCCCTGCGTGGAGCGCGATGTGGCCGGCATCCCGCCCCATGACCTCGAGCACCATGACGCGGTTGTGGCTGGCTGCGGTGACGTGCAGTCGATCGACGGCTTCGGTGGCGATGTCGACCGCCGTCGAGAATCCGACCGACCGTTCCGTGTGCCCGAGATCGTTGTCGATCGTCTTCGGGATCCCGACCAGGTTCCAGCCGCCCTTCTGCGCGAGCCGGCGGAGGATGGCGAGGCTGCCGTCACCTCCCACTCCGATCAGCGCGTCGAGGCCGAGTTCGTGGTAGCCTGCAACGATCTCGTCGGACCGGTCGACCGGCACCCCGTCCGGTGAGGGATAGGCGAACGGATTGCCACGGTTCGTGGTACCCAAGATCGTCCCACCCAAGTGCAGGATCCCTTTCACGCTGTCCGGGGTGAGCCGCTCGGCGGCGACCGGCCGCTTCAGGAGCCCGTGGGTCGCCTCGCGGATCCCCCACACTTCGAAGCCGTAGCCCAGGACGGCGCGCAACGTCACGGCACGGATCACCGCGTTGAGCCCGGCGCAGTCCCCCCCGGAGGTCAGCAAACCGATCCGCATCGCTCTCCCCACGCGGCGGTCGACCCGGCCCGGAGCCACCGGGGCTGAAGAGGCGCCGAAAACACGCTACCATGGGTCGGTGATTCGAAGTTGGGAACGGCAGGCATGGGCGAGCACGGCACGGCCACCGACATCGACACCCGGCTCGCCACGCTCAAGGCGGCCCACCGGGCACTCGACGATCGGATCCGCCAACTGATCGCCGAGGGGTGCACGGACGCGTTGGAACTGCAGCGATTGAAGAAGCAGAAGCTCGCGCTCAAGGATCGGATCGCCTTCCTGGAGAGGCAGCGATTACCCGACATCATCGCTTGATTCCGTCGAGAGTCGGGAACAGGCGGGTCACGTGGCCCATCTTCCGGCCGGGTCGCACCTCCCGCTTACCGTAGAGGTGGACCCGCGCGCCCGGCTCGGCCAAGAGGATCGGCCAGTTGTCGACCTCCCCGCCGAGCAGGTTGTCCATCACCGCGGCCGCGAAGGGTGTGGTATCACCGAGCGGCAAGTCGCAGATCGCTCGGACGAGCTGCTCGAACTGGCTCACGGGACAAGCGTCGATCGTCCAGTGGCCGGAATTGTGCGGCCGCGGCGCGAGCTCGTTGACGAGCAGCCGTCCTTCGGTGGTCACGAACATTTCGACCGCCAAGAGCCCCACCACACCGAGCGCTTCCGCCACGGCCTCGGCCAGCGCCACGGCCTCTTCCGCGAGAGCCGGCGCGATCGGTGCGGGCGCGAGCGTCGACCGCAGGATGTGGCGTTCGTGGCGGTTCTCCACCGCAGGAAAGCTCGCCAGCGCGCCGTCTGCCCGGCGTGCGGTGACGACCGAGATCTCGCGCTCGAACGGGACGAACGTCTCGAGCACCTTGATGCCGGGCCCGAGGGCTTCGAACGCCGCGACCGCCTCCTCCGGCGCCGTGACGATGCTTTGGCCACGACCGTCGTAGCCGAGGCGGATCGTCTTGAGGACGCCGCGGCCACCCAGTTCGACCAGAGCCGAAGCGGCGTCTTCGGGACGCCGAACTTCACGATGGGGCGCCACGGGAAAGCCTCGGCTTTGCAGGAATCGTTTCTCGGCGAGGCGATCCTGGGTGACCGCCAGGACCGCGGCATCGGGTCGCACCTCGACGCGCCCGGCGAGAAATTCGAGGGCGTCGACCGGGACGTTTTCGAACTCCAGCGTGACGACCGCGACGGAGGCTGCAAATTCCGCGAGGGCGGCCCGATCGTCCCAGGAGGCGCAAGTGTGGCGTGCCACGGCGAAGGCCGGACTGTCGGCCTCGGGCGCGAAGACGTGACAGGAATAGCCGAGCCGCGCCGCGGCGAGGGCAGTCATACGGCCGAGCTGGCCGCCACCCAGGATCCCGATCGTCGCGCCGGGAGCAATCATCGAACCTCCGACGAAGGCTCTTCCGGATGCTCGCCGACCGCCGCGGTCGCCCGGGCACGCCACGCGACGAGGCGCTCGGCCAGGGCGGGATCGTTCACGGCCAGAATGGCCGCTGCGAGCAAGCCTGCATTGGTGGCCCCGGCCTCGCCGATGGCGAGCGTCCCGACCGGCACCCCGGCCGGCATTTGGACGATCGACAGGAGGCTGTCGAGGCCGTTGAGCGCCCGACTCGCGACCGGAACCCCCAACACGGGCAACGGCGTGAGTGCGGCGATCATGCCCGGCAGATGCGCCGCCCCGCCGGCCCCCGCGACGATCACCTTGAGGCCTTCGGCGACGGCCGAGCGGGCGAAGTCGAACAGCCGCTCGGGCGTGCGGTGCGCCGAAACGATCCGCACGAGATGCGGCACCTCGAGTTCCTCGAGAACGGCCGCGGCGTGCCGCATCGTCGCCCAGTCGGAGCGGCTGCCCATGACCACGGCAACGAGCGGCGCCGAACCACTCACCTCGCCTCGCCCGAAGTTTCGCCCGCCGGCTCCGCCTTTTCCCGGCCCCCGAGCGCCGCGGCCGACCGCGAAGCCGCCTCGTTCGCGGTGCGGATCTGCACGAACAGTTCTTCGCGCAGGACCGAGGCCCAGGGCGGAAAACTGAAGCCGAGCTTCACGGAACGGCCCCGCAGTTCGACCACGCGGACCGTGATCTCGTTGTTGATGATCACCGCCTCGCCCTGTCGCCGTGTGAGGTAGAGCATATCGACCGACCCTCCCGCCGCGCCGTCGCGCGGGGCGAAATTGGGGCCGAAGTCGTTGAGGATCTGTTAACCGTTCCGCGCCTAGCTTGGCAACCGCCCCGGCATGGCGCCGGACCGCGGAGAAGCCCGTGAGCACCCCAGTCCATTCGCTGCTCTTCGCCCTGCTGTCGCGAAAGACGGCTTGGCTCGCCGCCCGTCAACGTGTGCTGGCGCAGAACATCGCGAACGCCGACACCCCGGGATACCGGCCGAGCGATCTCACCCCCTTCGACCGTACCTTCGCCGCGGCGCGCCCGCCGGCGGCTCTGACCCTCGCCCGGACGATGCCGGCGCATTTTGTCGGCACGGCGGTCCCCCGTGGCGACGAACCGCGGGGACGCCGCGCGGCGGCGTGGGAGGTGGCGCCTGCGGGCAACGCGGTCGTCCTCGAGGAGCAGATGGAAAAACTCGCGCGCACCCAGCTCGACCACCAGCTCGCGACCAGCCTCTACACCCGGCACGTGGCGATGCTGCGAACCGCGCTCGGCACACCGTTGGCCTGAGCCGAACCCGACGTTCGAGGAGGAAGAGGGCACCATGGATCTCGATGTCGCGATGCGCGTCGCGAGCGCCGGAATGAAGCTGCAGGCGGCCCGTTTGCGGGTCGTCGCGGAGAACCTCGCGAACGCCGAGTCGACCGCCCGCGCGCCGGGCGGCGAGCCCTACCGACGTAAGGTCCTCGAGGTCGCTTCGCGTCGCGACCCCGAGACCGGTGCCCTCGTCGCCACGATCCGGCGATGGGCGGTCGACCGACGCGAGCTCCCGCTGCGCTACGCGCCGGGACATCCGGCCGCCGACGCCGCCGGTTATGTCCGGTTCCCCAACGTCAACCCGTTGATCGAGCTCATGGACATGCGCGAGGCGCAGCGCTCCTACGAAGCCAATTTGAACGCCATGCAAATGGCGCGGACGATGCTGCAGCGGACCTTGGACATCTTGCGGTGATCGAACCGCCCGAACACGAGGAGATACGGCGTGAAAGCGACACTCGGACAGGCTCTCGAGGCTTACACGGCAGCCCTGGTGCGGGACCGAGCGGCTCTCGCACCGCCCGACGGTCCGACCGACGGCGAGCTCGGCTTCGCCGCCCTGGTCCGCGAGCAGCTCGCCTCGACGGTGGGCGCACTCGCCCGGAGCGAATCGAAGGTGGTTGCCGGACTGCTCGGCAAAGCGAGCGTCCAGGACGTGGTGGAAGCCGTGAGTGCAGCCGAGCTTTCGCTGCAAAAGTTCACCGCGGTACGTGACCGGGTGATCGCCGCCTATCAAGAGATCATGCGGATGCCGGTCTGAACGGAGATCGTCTTGAGCCCGGAGCAGATCATCGACATCGGCCGGGAAGCGATCTGGGTGACGATGCTCGTGGGCGCACCGAGCATGGCCTGCGCGCTCGTTCTCGGGGTGGCTATCGCGATCCTCCAGGCCTTGACCCAGGTTCAGGAAGCAACGATCGCCTTCGTGCCGAAAATTCTGGGGGTGGCCTTGGTCCTCGTCGTCGCCATGCCCTGGACGCTCGAGGTGCTGCGCGGCTTCACCTTGAGCCTCTTCGGCCGGATCGCCGAAGTACCCGCGCTACCGTGAGAACCGTTCAGCGATCGCAGCGGCGACTGCGGAGGCTCGCCCGTGACGCTGCAAGACTTTCTGGTCGGTGAAAGCTTTGCCGTCCTGCTCGTTTTCGCTCGGCTCGCGAGCGCTCTCCTGCTGTTGCCGGCTTTCGGCGAAAGTTACGTCAATCCGAGACTGCGGCTTTGGCTCGCCTTCTTCACGAGCGCCCTCGTCGCCACCTCGCTCGGCGGGCAACTGCCACGACCGCCGGTCGGGATCGGTCCGTTCGTGGCGATGATCGGGAGCGAAGTCGTGACGGGCCTCGCCATCGGCGCCCTTCTCCGGCTCGTCCTCGCGGCACTGCATTGGGCCGGCTCGATCGTGGCGATGCAGTCGGGTCTCGCCGCGGCCGCCTTCTTCGATCCTTCCGAGGCGACGCAGGGGACCGTTCCCGGCGCGCTCCTTTCCACGATGTTCGTGGTCGTCCTCGTCGCGAGCGACGGGCATCATTGGCTGCTCGAGCGGATCGTCGCGAGCTACGCGGGCCTGCCGCCCGGACGGCTTCCCGACCCCCGCGATCTTTCCGTGCTCGCCGCGCGCCTCGGGAACGCTGCACTCGGCCTCGGGCTCGGAATCGCCGCGCCGGTCTTGGTCGCATCCTTCCTCGCCAATCTGGCGGTCGGCCTGCTCGCGCGGCTCGTCCCCGCGCTCCAGGTGCTGTTCGTCGCGCTACCGTTGCAGATTCTTCTCGCGATCTCCGCGCTGGGATTGGGACTCGGTGCCGGCATCGCAGCTGGCCTGCGGTTCCTCGACCAGAGTTCGGCTGGGTTCGTGGACTGATCGGCCGTGGCCGAGGACCGCGACGACGCCGACCGGACCGAAGAACCGTCGCAAAGACGGTTGGAGCAGGCGCGGGAGCGTGGGCAAGTCGCGGCCTCGCGCGAACCCGGCCACGTCCTCCTCCTGGGCTCCGGGCTCGTGCTCCTCCTGTGGGCCGGGCCTTGGAGCGCCGACCGTCTGGCGCGCGCACTCCGCTCCTTGCTCGCTGCCGCCGGGGCACCTGCCGAGGGCGATCTCCCGGGGTCGGCCGAACTCCTCTCGGCCTTGGGCCAAGCGTCGTTCGTCCTGCTCGCCTGGCTACTCGCGCTCTTCATGGCCGCGCTCGCCGGCCCGTTCCTGCAAGGTGCGATCGTCTGGAGCACGCATCCCCTCTTCCCCAAGCTCGAGAGGATCTCACCGGTCGCGGGCATCAAGCGCATCTTCGCCCTCTCGACCCTCGTGGAGTTCGCGAAGGGGCTCCTCAAGCTCGCGATCGTGGCGGGCGTGACCTTCGTCGTGCTGCGGCCGCTACCCTCCGAGGTCGGGCGCCTCGTCGATCTCGGCCCGGTCGAGCTTTCGCGCCGGCTCGTCGACCTCGCGGCCCGCCTCGGCGGTTGGGTGCTCGCGATCGTGTCGCTGCTCGCGATCGTCGACTCGGTTTGGCAGCGATTCGATCACCGTCGCCGTCTGCGCATGACTCGCCAGGAGCTCAAAGAAGAGCTGCGCGAGAGCGAAGGCGACCCGATCGTCAAGCAACGCCTGCGTCAGTTGCGTCTCGAGCGGGCGCGGCGGCGCATGATGGCGGAGGTGCCGAAAGCTACCGTGGTCGTAACGAACCCGACCCACTATGCGGTGGCGTTGCGCTACGATGCCGCGAGGACGCCCGCGCCGAAGGTCGTGGCCAAGGGCGTCGACAGCCTGGCCCTCGCGATCCGTGACCTCGCACGCCGCCACGGCGTGCCCGTCGTCGAGAACCCACCCTTGGCACGCGCCCTGTACGCCGCCCTCGAACCCGGCGACACGATCCGACCCGAACATTACAAGGCCGTGGCGGAACTCGTCGCCTACGTCCTCCGGCTCGGCCGGCCCGCGCCGACGAGCGGGGCGTCCCGCGCATGATCCGTCGCGAGGAATTGCGCCACGATCTCGGGGACGTCGCTCCCGAGCGGATAGACGATCGTCATCGGTCCGGCGAGCGCGCGCTCGATGGCCGCGCACAAACCCTCGGGCCGCTCGCAGAGCCGGATCGGGTAGCATTCCGCGAGGCGACGCAAGAACGCCAACTGATCGTCGCTCGGATTGTCGAAGGTCGTGGGTCCGCGCCGCGGCAGGGCGACGATCGGCCGACCGGCCCGCATCGCATCGCCCAAGATCCCCACTCCGCCGTGGCACACGACGACTCGGGCCCTCGCCATCCGAGACCGCAGCTCGGCAGGCGGCAGGAAGCGCGCCCATTCGAGGTGGCGGGGTCGGATACGCGAGCCGCCGATCTGGGCGAACCCGCCGATACCCAAATCCGACGCGGCTCGGTCGGCGGCCTCGACGAGCTCGTCGAAACCGTGCACGAAGGTTCCGACGGCGACGAGCATACCGACCGGTCGGTTCAAAGGAGTGGTCCTCGGGCGAGAACGGCTCGCGGGTAGCGAGCGAGCTGTTCCGGCCATTGCACGACGAAAAGGTCGGCCACCCGATGACACAGCCGGCCCGACAGCGAGCCTTCGAGGGCGGCCGCCGTCTCGATGTAGACGATCCGGGCGCCGAACAACTTGCTCAACAAGACGGTCGGAACCGCGACGTCGGCACCGGTCGAAATCACCAGCCGTGGACGCTCGCGCAACAGGACCAGAAGCGCCTCCAAGGCGTTCCAAAGGGTGCGGATCACCGACCGCCGAGGATGACGCAAACGATAAATCCGCCGGGCGGGTAAGGTCGTCGGTCGACCCGGTCCATAGGTGACGTGGTAACAGTCCGTGAACGTGATACCTTCGAGAGCCCGTTCGAGCTCCGCGAGATGCCCTCCCGGGGAGTAGGCGAGGCAAGTCCGCCGGGTCTCGACGTGGCGCGGGACGGTCATCGCAGCAGAACCAGCTGTCGCTCGGCGAACCGCCGGGCGATGCGGCCTCGGCGGTCGAGAATGACGAGGAGCGGCTCGTCCTGGCGGAAGCGAGCGAGCGATTCCGGACCGTCGTAAGCGTAGAGGTCGAGCGGGACCAGCTGCAGCAACGCTCGCGTCCGGAGCGCGATGAGGAGCAGATTGACCCTGAGCCAACCCGAGGCACCGTTCGGTACGATCAGTCGGAGATCGATGTCGGCTCGATCGTGCCGCACCTCCGTGCCGGCTCCGCGCGAACCGATGCACACTGCCTCTTCGAGCCAAGGCAGCTCGCGCAGTCGGGCCGCCACATCGCGAAGGAAACGCTCGACCGAGGCTGGCGAACGTCGCCAAAACCGACAGTACCGGGCGCACACCCAAAGCTGACCGTTGAAGGTGAAATTGAAGCTGTGGGCGAGGACGAACGCGCCGACGACACCCAGCATGGGTACCAACGCGGCGAACAGAACGAGCTCGAGCGTCATACGGAAGGCGAGCTCGCCACGGTCCATGCCACGCATCCCCTGAAAACACCAGTTGATGGCCAGGATCGCAGGACAACTCTGCATCAGCGCAGCCAGCCGCGGCGAGCGCGGGGCGATCGGGAAAGCCTTGGCTTTGCGACGCGACGGCGACCAGGAGCTCGACACGGGGCGATATCAACCATAAATTGAAATCGGTTGCAACACCATCGGCTCCGGCTCGTGCCCTTTCGGCTGCTGTTCACGATCCTCGTCGGTTTCGCCTGCGTCTCTTCCGAAGCCGCCGGGCTCTGGGGCCTCGAGCGCCTTCGGATCGTCGCCTTCCTCGGGGCCTATGCGGGGCTCCTCCTCCTCGCCCTTTTCCGCGATCCGCGGCTCGATCCGATGGATGCGCGCACGCCGGCGCTTTCGGGGCTCTTGCTCGCCCCGATCCTCTTGGCCGACGTCGCCCGGGGAGAGGTCGACCCGTTCGACTACAAGGCGGTCCTCGTCCTTCCCCTTTTCTTGTTCGCGCCGAATTTCGCCCGTGCGTTCGACGGGCGCGACCCGAGCGAACTCCTCTGGCGTCTACTCACACTCTACGTGGTGGCGACGGGGCTGCTCGCCGTGTTCGTAGCGCCCGATTTCTTGCGGCGCGGTCGCCCCGACCTCACCCGGGTCGACTTCACCGGCTCGTTGGTCGCTCACGCCGGCCTCTGTACCGTTTACCTTCTCGTGACCCTCGCGAAAGTCGAGACGGCGGCGCGTCCCGTGCATGCCTTCGGCCATCTCCTCCTCGCCGGCCTTGCAGGGCTGATGACACTCCTCACGGGAACGCGTACCGCCTTGGTGACCTGCGTCATCCATCTCGTCCTCGACGTGGCCACGGCGGAGCGGCCCGGCGAGCGGTTCTTGCGGCTCGTACGCGCGATTTCGAGCGCGCTCGGCCTGCTCGCGGTCTATACGATCGTGATCAGCGACGATTTCTTCGAGCGTTGGTTGCCGGGTAGTTCGGAGGATTGGTCGTCCGGGCGTGCGGACAGCCTGCTCCACTGGCTCGCACTCGCCGTGGACGAGCCCTTGGGACTCGGTTTCGGTTTCGTCCGGGAGCGGCTCGCCGAGGGGCGGCCGGCGCTCGATGGCTCACGCTTGCTCGAATGGCCTCACAACGAGCTGCTCCGCTTCTACGTCGAGGCGGGGCTGCCCGGTCTCTTGTTCGTGGGCTTGCTCCTTTTCGAGCTCGTTCGCCTCGCGATGCGGGCTACCCGCGCCGACACTCGGCCGCTCCGCCGGGCGACGATGCTCGCGATCGCGGCCGACATGTTGGCACAATCCGCCTTCCAGAACTATTTCAACAGCATCTATTACTCGATCGGTCTGCTCCTCGTTTTGACGACTTCAGCCGCCTCGGTCGAAACGACACCGGGAGGCGAGGCGGCGCCCCGGAACACGGAACTTCTCGACGATCTTCCGAACGGACGAAGGCTGGCCTAAAAGCTCCGGCCAAGAGGCGGACCGGGAGGCGCACGGATGAGCGGAACAAGAGCCTCGACGATCTTCGACGTGGCACTCGACCGCAACCCGGCCAACTTTCGACCCCTGACCCCGACCGACTTCCTGCTGCGCGCGGGCGACGTGTTCCGCGACCGCGTCGGTCTCGTCTACGGCGATCGGCGTTGGAGCTGGGGCGAAGTGGCGGCGCGCTGCCGACGGTTGGCATCGGCTCTCGTCCGACGCGGTATCGGGCGCGGCGACACGGTGGCGATCTTGTGCCCCAACACTCCGGCCATGCTCGAGGCTCATTTCGGGATCCCGATGGCCGGAGCGGTCCTCAACGCGCTCAACACGCGGCTGGATGCGGCCACCATCGCCTTCATCCTGGAGCACGGGGAAGCGAAATTGTTCCTGGTCGACCGGGAGCTCGCCCCGCTCGCCGGCAACGCGGTGGCACGGCTCGCCCGCCCACCCGTGCTCGTCGAGATCGTCGATCCCCTCGCCCCCGGCGAGCCCACGGGCTGGCTCGACTACGAGGCCTTGCTCGCCGAGGGCGACCCCGGCTTCACGCCGATCGAACCGACCGACGAATGGGATGCGCTCTCGCTCTGCTACACCTCGGGGACGACGGGCAATCCGAAGGGCGTCGTCTACCATCATCGTGGTGCGTTCCTGAACGCGCTCGGCAACGCGCTCGTCCTCGGCCTGTCGCCACGCTCGGTCTATCTTTGGACCTTGCCGATGTTCCACTGCAACGGCTGGACCTATACCTGGGGCGTCACGGCTGCAGGCGGGACCCATGTTTGCTTGCGCAAGGTCGACCCTGCCGAAATCTTCCGCCTGATTGCCGAAGAAGGGGTGACCCACCTGTGCGCGGCTCCCGTCGTGCTCACCATGCTGATCCACAGTCCTCCCGAGGTACGCCGCCGCTTCGCGCAGCGCGTGATCGTCGGCACCGGTGGTGCCGCGCCGCCCTCGGCGGTCATCGAGGCGATGGACGCGATGGGCTTCCACGTCGTCCATCTCTACGGCCTGACCGAGGTTTACGGCCCCGCCACCGTGTGCGTCGAACAGCCGGCCTGGGACACGCTCGAGCCGCGGCAACGGGCGGCGCTGATCGCCCGCCAGGGAGTCCGTTACCCGACGATGTCGCAGCTGATGGTCGCGGATCCCGAAACGCTCGAGCCCGTGCCCGCCGACGCTCGCACGATGGGAGAGCTGCTCCTGCGCGGCAACACGGTCATGAAGGGCTACCTCAAGAATCCTACCGCCACGGCCGAGGCCTTTCGGGGTGGCTGGTACCACACGGGCGATCTCGCGGTGCTCCACCCCGACGGCTATGTCGAAATCAAGGACCGTTCCAAAGACATCATCATCAGCGGCGGGGAAAACATCAGCTCACTCGAAGTCGAAGAAGTACTCTACCGGCACCCGGCTGTCATGGAAGCGGCGGTGGTGGCCAAGCCCGATCCTTTCTGGGGCGAGACCCCTTGCGCCTTCGTGACATTGAAACCCGACGCGGCGCCGGTCGAAGCCGCCGAGATCATCCGCTGGTGCCGCGAGCACCTCGCGCACTACAAGGCACCGAAAACGGTTGTCTTCGGGCCGTTGCCCAAGACCTCGACAGGGAAGATCCAAAAGTTCGAGCTGCGCGAGCGGGCGCGTGCGCTGGCTCGTGAAGAGGCCTCAAAAACCCGTTAGATCGCTCGCCGGTACCTTCGGCTCTTCGCCGAGGACGTTACGCAGGATCGCGTTCGCTCCCTCGACACTGTTGTCGAAGACACCGTGCCCGGCCGGGAAAGAGTTGGGCCCGGTAGTGGCCTGCGGCTCGCGGGGCACCTCGGGGTGGTGGGCCGTCCGCCCAGAGTTCGAGCCACGCAGCCGGCCGGGATCGTCGAGACCGACCGGCTCCCGTTCGGGTGCGACGCTCGGGTCCGAGGCGGCCTCGCGGCCGAGGAGTGGCGCCCGACGAGGCCGCTCGAGCGCACGGCTCACGAGTTACAAGAGCGACTTGCCGTAGGGCCCGACATGGTTGCGCCGCTCGTTCCGGTCGCTCAGCACCCGGATCGCGGCCCTCCGACGATCGAGGACGCGCCGGCCCCGGCCGGGGACCGAACCGAAAGTCCGGGCGGCGAACTCCATCGGTGCAAGCCGGTGCGAGCAGATGCAGGCTCGCGATCCCGAGTGCCCGATCGGCGAGGGGGGAACAGAAGCAGCCGCGCAGGATCGATCCGGCCGAGTGCCCGGCGAGGTGCGGCGCGAGATCGCCGACCGACTGGCGCAGCCGCTCGAGCGCCTCGGCAGCCGGCGCCAGACCGCCGCCCGGCTCCGAGCTCGCCGCTCCGTTCTCCTTCATCTCCGAAAGGACACGGGGTACGCCGTTGGCCGCCGGCCATTCGATCGAGCGGTCGCGGATCTCGGCCGGCCCTTCCGAGAACCACTCGAGCATGGTTCTGCCAGCTCGTAGCCCGAGCCACTCGAGGACTTGCCGACCGTGGTCCTCGATCTGGGCGCGCAAGGTCTCGCCGACGCCGGAGCGCGAAGCGAGGAAAAGGGGCCAGATCCCGTTGCGGAGCAGGACCAGCCCCGGGACCTGGGTGCGACGGACCACCGCCTCTTCGCTGTCGAGGGCACCGTGGGCGTAGAGCGGACGAGCTTGCCGCCCCCGAACGCCGCGAGGCCAGCGGCCGGTAGGCGATGGCACAGAAGATCGACCTCGTCGGCGGCCCTCGTCGCGTCGGGCTGCCGGCGCAGGGGCCGGCCGTCGTTGCCGAGCACGAGCGTGAGCCGACGGGCCCGGGCCTCGTCCCAGCGTGGATCGTCGAGGGCCGGCCGGCGACCCAGGCATCCAAGCGGTTGGCGCCCCGGTCCTCGTCACCGAGCAGCGCGAAGCCGTGTCAGCCCCAGCCCTCCCCCAGGATTTCTGGACGATGGAGCCGCGCCGTTCGAAACCCACGAGCGCGAAGGCGCGGCGCCCTCCGATCGCTGCCTGCGCCGAACGATCGGTGGCAGCTCGGATGTGGGCCGGAGGCGCCCTCTCGCGTGGACCTGGGCGGAGACGTAGACGGCACCGACCTCGTGGATCGCCCCCCGGAGAGCGCCGATGGCGCTGCGGTCGATGCGGTAATAGGCGTCGAGCGGCCGCTCGGCCGCATCCTCCGCCCAGCCGGGATCCGGGCGACCCTGCTCGGGCCAGAGCGTCTCGGCAAAGACACCGTGCTCGTGCCAACCCTTCATCGCGCCGCGGCAGGACGACCCCTCGTACCCCTCCCCCGGCCACTAAGCCGGGCGAGCTCGTAGAGCGTTTTCGGGCTGACCCGCAGGGGTCGCCGCTCCCCCGGACGGCCGGCGGCCACCCTGAGGCGCCAGTAGAGGATGCACACGGCGAGGCCGTAGCCGGTGCACGCACCCCTCCCGGCCCTGGCCGAGGATCATGCCGTCGGCGCGGTAGCTCTCGAGATGCTTCGCGACCAGCTCGGCCGACGGCCATTGCTCGGGCAGCGGGACGAAGGACAGGCGATAGGGAAAGATCGCGGAGGTCGACGCGGTCCGGCGCGACGTCCAGTACCGGCAGCGGCGAAGCGGAGGTCGAAGGTGCGGCCGCACCCGGTGCGCGGATGCCCGGCGCCGCTCTGGCCGCGAGGCCGCGCTCGAAGAGCGCCGCCTCGTCCTCCCGCCGTGCTCGCAGGCCGGGACTCTCGGGCCGCAGCCGACTCATCTCGCGGAGCTCGGCTCGGATCGATCCTCGCCCGAGCCGCATCCGCGACGCCCACGGGTCTCATAGTCTCTGGCCACGACAGAGTCGCTGTACCGGCCATCTCGAGTCGGCCGCCGCGTACTTGCAATCTCGCCACCGGTTCAAGGCAGGCCGGAGGAGACTTTCGCGGCCGGAGTGCGGCCCCGGTGCAATCCGAGCGCCCACCTTTGTACGCCATGAAGGAGTTTTCATCTTCCCGAAAGCAAGGCAAAGGGTGGGTCGAGCAAATAGACGGTGCGCGTCGGCGCGACCCTTGCGGTCGGCGTCCGTCGGCACATATGCATCGAGCGACCGGCACGGCCCGGCGCCTCGCGGAGGAACGACAGCCATGGCGTTTCGCATGGACCCCAGGGTGGCGCAAGCCCGCGGTGTCGCGATCGAGCGCATCGACGAAGGCCTGCGCAGCTACATGCTGGCCATTTACAACTACATGGGCCTGGGCCTCGCCATCACCGGGCTCACGGCCTTCGTGGTGGCCACTTCACCGCCGCTCATGGCGGCGATCTTCGGCACGCCCCTCAAATGGGTCGTGATGCTCGCACCGCTCGCCTTCGTGTTCTTCTTGAGCGCGCGGGTGAGCAGGATGAGCGTGAGCGCCGCTCAGCTCGCCTTCTGGGCGTTCGCCATCGTCATGGGTCTGTCGATGGCGAGCATTTTCCTCGTCTTCACAGGGACGAGCATCGCGCGGGTCTTCTTCATCACGGCGGCCACGTTCGGCGCGGTGAGCCTCTACGGCTACACGACCAAGCGTGACCTTTCGCAATTCGGCTCGTTCTTGATCATGGGCCTGGTCGGCATCGTGATCGCGAGCCTCGTCAACCTGTTCTTGGGTAGCTCCGCCCTTCAATTCGCAGTCAGCGTGATCGGCGTGCTCGTATTCACGGGCCTCACCGCTTGGGACACGCAGCGGCTCAAGGAGGAGTACATCGAGAGCGCGACCGGGGAGCTCGTCGCCAAGCAGGCGATCATGGGCGCTCTCAGTCTGTATCTGAACTTTATCAACCTCTTCATGATGTTGCTCCAGCTGTTCGGTCAGAACCGCGAGTGAGCCGAACCAGTATTCGAACGTCGAGGGCCCGCCGTGAGGTGGGCCCTTTTCGTTCGTCCCGACGGTTCGTCGGGGCCGTCGTTGCAGCGGCCCTTTTCGGTATCCTTCCGGCATGTGCCGGGCCGAGCGTCGACAGCGAGGGAGGTCCGACCGTTCGGGTGAAAGCTCTGGACGTGCGAGAGTTGAACTCCGCAGCTCGGCTCCACCCGAGTGCCACGATCGACGCCGGCTGGCTACTCGATTCGGCCGATGCGCGGTTCGGTGGCTTTTCGGGCCTCCTCGTGGAGCCGGATCGGCTACTGTTGCTGAGCGATCGCGGCTGGCTCTGGTCGGTCGAGCGGGATCCGCGCGCCGCGGTCCCGTTTCGAAACGGTTCGTGGCAGGTTCGAGCTTTGCTGGTCGAGGGCCGGGCGCCCGATGCCGAAGACCTCGCGCGGGCAGGTGACGGGGGGATCCTGATCGCCCTCGAAGGGCGCCACGCCCTGGCCCGTCTTCCGGGAGCCGAGAGGGCGGACACTTCCGTCCTCGAGCTGGAGCCGCGTCCGCTCCCCGAGCTTTTTTCGCGATTGCCCGCCAATTTCGGGGTCGAGGCCTCGGCCAGCCTGCCGGGCGATACCGTTCTCGTGATCGCCGAGCACGGTCCGGGCGGCTTGCATCCCGCAGCGATCCTCGGATCCGGCGAACCTCGACTGCTCGTCTATCGATCCGAGCCGGGCTTCGCACCGACCGGCGCGGCTTGGGACGGTGGCTGGCTCTACGTGGTCGAACGCAAGTTTTCAGCCCTGTCCGGATTCGCTGTACGACTTACGGCGACGCCGATCGCCGACCCGACCGATCTCCCCGAGCGTATCGAGCCACCCGTCGAGCTCGCCCGGCTCGCCGGTTCGAGGCTCGTCGACAATGTCGAGGCGGTCGCGGTCGAGCCTTCGGAGCGTGGGGACGCGATCCGACTTTGGCTCGTCACGGACGACAATTTCAGCCCGCTGCAGCGGACCGTCCTGCTCAGGCTGGCGTGGGCACCTCAAGCACGCGCTCGGGCCTCGATCCGCCGCTTCAACCGAACCAACTCGGCGGGCAGCTCGGCTTCGGCGACCGAGCGCAAATAACCGTCGAGTCCGCCACGCTTTTCGATCGTGCGGAGCGTACTCGTGGCGATCCGCAGCGTCACCGTCTCGCCGAGCACCTCGCTGTAGAGGCGGCGATACTGCAGGTTCGGCAGGAATCGGCGCTTGGTTCGGTTGTTGGCGTGGCTGACGTTGTTGCCGGTCATCACGCCCTTGCCCGAGAGCACGCAACGCCTGGCCATTCGAGATCCTCTGCGGCAACGAAAAGGCGGGCCTCGGGGCCCGCCGCCTCGTCCGCGATGTAGGCCGCGAGAAGACCGCTCGTCAAGGCCGAACGGACGGCACGCGCTCCCCTCTCGACCGGAGCCGAGAGGACGGGCAGCGTCTCGACGATTTCGAATGCCGCCGTGTGCTCGGCGCGACGGGTGGGCGACCTTCGTTGCTGTCGCGGGCGTGTGTGAAAGGGGGCGGGGTTTCTTCCATACGTTCGCGCGGCGTCACCTCACGGCACAGCCCCACCGCGGGTCGAACGTCACGCCGGGCCGCGCTCGGCCCCGGCCGGGCCTGACGAAGGCGAGGCCCGGAGCCCGCCCACAGCTATCCGAACCCGGGCGAAACGCTCAGCGGCGTAGCGTCCGAGCTTACTTTCGCGACCCGTTCACCGACCGCCGCCTCGTGCTCCGCCGAGCCGAACAGCGCAGGAGCTTCGGCAGCGAGGGCCATCGGGGCCTCGGGACAGGCGGGATCGGTGGCTCGCCCCGCCGAGATCGCTCGCGGCACGTCGAGGGCATTGCTGCCCGTCCGGCCCGAGACCGCGGCTCGTGGCGAGAGGCTCCGC
>Ga0197142_1002009_pt1 | contig 18170 bp, 15 predicted proteins | sample GBS60_MetaG_FD_148614 | JGI IMG/M metagenome (GOLD analysis project Ga0197142, IMG submission 148614) | Sediment microbial communities from Great Boiling Springs, Gerlach, Nevada, United States - GBS 60_MetaG | ecosystem: Environmental > Aquatic > Thermal springs > Hot (42-90C) > Sediment...
CTGTGTGCTCCGTGGTTGGATCTTTGCTTTTTACCACAGAGAACACAGAGTTTTTTCTTTGCTCGAAAAAGTAAAAAACAATGGAGGTATTAACATGTCTTTAAAAAATTTCTTGGGGTTGCATGTTTGTTATACTTATGGGGATTGTGTATCCAATTTTGTCTGAAGCCAAAGTGGTAGTTTGTGAAAGCCACAAAGGGCGTTATCGTTTTTGTGAGGCAGAAGTTACTGGACCGGTTCGAATGATCAAGCAGTTTTCAGATTCTCCCTGTATTGAAGGACAAACCTGGGGGTATGATCGCTATGGTATCTGGGTAACTAATGGGTGTAGAGCTAAGTTTGAAATAGAAGAATACGGCGGAGGAGTAAAGAAAATATCCTGCGAAAGCGAACATGAAAGATACAGATATTGCCCAGTGAAAGGTATCGTTGGTGAGGTGAGGCTAATCCAACAGTTTTCAAGAAGTCCTTGTATAGAGGGGCAAAGTTGGGGATTCGACAGACATGGCGTATGGGTAGATCGAGGATGCAGAGGAGAGTTTGCCATATATCCTCCTGGAAGAGGGTATTGGAGACAACAGACCGTACCGACCCTTCCGCAGCCAAATGTTGTTCCTTATGGAAGTGAAGGGCCTGTCAAAAACAAAAAATGGTGATATGGTTACTGTGATTCTGTTTTTAGCCCGTATTTTGCGGCTTTATACTGGATTATCCTTCGAGTGGTTTGGAGGAGTCGAGCGGCTTTGGAGATATTGCCGTTGGATGCCTTTAGAGCTTCCATGATTATAGATCTTTCATAAGCTTCGACCATTGATTTTAGAATTCCAAAGGTCTTTTCAGATGGGGTGATGTTTTGGGGTTGAAGAGTTGGTGGCAGGTGGTAGACTTCTATGGTGTCACCCGTGGACATTAGAACAGCTCGTTCTATTGTGTTTTCAAGCTCTCGCACATTGCCTGGCCAGTGGTAATTTAGTAAGATTTCAGCTACTGCTGGTGACATTCTTTTTACGGGTTTTTGCAGCTCCTGCGAATATTTGGAAATGAAATACTCAGCAAGCAAAAGGATGTCTGCTCCTCTGTCTCGAAGTGGTGGGATATGGATGGTGAAAGCATTAAGTCTATAGTAGAGATCCGCTCTAAACTTTCCGCTATCTACCTCTTTATGTAAATCTCGATTGGTAGCGGCAATAATTCGAACATCAACTTTAACTGTTTTTGAAGATCCAAGAGGTTCAAGTTCTCGTTCCTGCAAGACTCTAAGTAGCTTTGCCTGAGCCCCTAGAGGTAATTCTCCTACCTCATCGAGAAATAAAGTACCTCCATGGGCTTCTTCAAACCTTCCTCTTCGTCTTGTAAAAGCGCCGGTAAAAGCACCTTTTTCATGACCAAAAAGCTCACTTTCAAGTAGTGACTCAGGAATTGCAGCACAGTTTACTCTCACAAGTGGGCCTGCTGCTCTAGGACTGTTTTCATGTATGGCCTTTGCAACCAGTTCTTTACCCGTGCCGGTTTCTCCATAAATCAAAACTGTCATATTAGACGGAGCTACTTGGTCGATAAGTCTTAGAACATCTTGAATGCCCTTGGATCTCCCGATAATGTTTGTTTTGGGGCGTCTGGGATCGGCTATGATTCGTTTTAGTCTGAGATTTTCTTCTTCAATAGCTCTAACATAGACGGATTTGCCCAGCAGATCGGCAACGGCTGTAAGCAAATTAAGCTCTCGTTCAAGGTTATTTTCATCCTTTTTAGATACGGTATCCGCTGAGAGAACCCCAACAACCTTTTCCTGATACTTAATGGGAACGCAGAGAAAAGCAAGTTCTGATCTGTTCAGATGCTTTCTAATACCGGTTCGATCGAGAAAATGGATTTCTTTTCCCAGATTGGCTACAGCAACGGTACGACCTGTTTGCGCCACCTTGCCTGTGATGCCTTCCCCCGGACGGTAAGAAATCATGGCAGGAGGAATATCTACTCCCTGGATGACATCAAGCCATACTTCACCTGTCGAGAGATCCAAAATAGAAATCATACCACGTTTCATACCGAGGTCTTCGCTCAAGATATCGAGCACTTTTTTGAATTGATCCCGAATTTCTCTACCGCTGGTTATGATTTTTGCTATTTTGTAAAGAGCTTGAAGTTCTTCATAGGAATAGGTCATAATGTTTTTGACCTTAACCTCCTTTAAAACTGGGTTTTGGCGGCATGTATTTTACTCTTATTACGAGGTCTAGAAAAGAGGAGTTTGTTCTATGTCTTCTTTCGTCCATTTACATGTTCATACGGAGTACAGTCTTTTAGACGGAGCTATAAAAATAGACGAACTGGTAAAAGCTGTCCAAACCTACGGCATGCCCGCTGTTGCCATCACCGATCATGGCAATATGTTTGGAGCTTTGGAATTTTACGAAAAAGTCAAAGATGCGGGTATAAAACCGATTATAGGCTGTGAAATCTATATTACACCTTATAACATGAAGAATCAGGCAGCTGAAATTAAACGTGCGAGGAAGGAAGATGACGATAGAAATTATCACTTAATCCTTCTTGCAATTGATTACGAAGGTTACAAAAATCTTCTTAAAATTGTGTCCATAGCTCACCTTGAAGGTTTTTATTACAAGCCATGTATAGATAAAGAGCATCTTGCCATTCATGCTAAAGGATTAATTGCTCTATCTAGCTGTTTAAAGGGAGAGCTTGCACGCAATATCTTAAGGGATCGCCCTGAAAAGGCTCGAGAAGCTGCGGGACAATATGTGGATATTTTTGGCAAGGAAAATTTCTATATTGAACTTCAGGCAAATGGGTTGCTGGAGCAAGCTCGGGCAAACGAAGAGTTGATCAAGCTCGCTAAGGATATGGGATTAAAAGTGGTTGCCACCAACGACTGCCATTACTTGAGAAAAGAACATGCTAGGGCTCATGAGATACTTCTCTGCATTCAAACTAATAAAACTATTTTTGATGAAAGACGAATGAAATTTCAGACGGATGAGCTTTACTTCAAATCGCCGGATGAGATGGCTAAAGCTTTCCGCCATATACCGGAGGCTTTGAGAAACACGCTTGAAATTAGCGAACGGTGTGAACTTAAGATTCCGCTAGGTGAGCATGTATTTCCAGAATTTCCTCTTAATAATGGAGAAACTGCAGAAAACCGGCTTGAACAACTTGTAAGAGATGGGTTGGCAAAGAGGTGGCAGAAAATTCAGCAGAGATTTCCAGAAGATCAGAGGGAAACTCAATGGAAAATCTATCAAGAAAGGTTAGAAAAAGAAATATCTATTATAAAGAAAACAGGTTTTGCTCCCTACTTTCTTATAGTAGCGGATTTTATTGGTTATGCTAAGAGCCAAGGAATTCCCGTTGGCCCTGGAAGAGGATCGGCTGCAGGAAGTCTTGCGGCTTATGCCATGGGCATAACAGACATTGATCCTATTGAACATGGTCTTCTATTTGAAAGGTTTCTTAATGAAGAGCGTATCAGCATGCCCGATATTGATGTGGATTTCTGCCAGAAGAGGCGAGAGGAAGTTCTCAAATATGTAACGGAAAAATACGGAGCCGATCGGGTAGCTCATATAACTACTTTCGGAACAATGCAGGCAAAACAGGTGGTCCGGGATGTAGGAAGAGCTCTAGGGCTTCCCTATGCGGAGGTAGATAAAATCGCCAAATTAATACCCGGTGCTCTGGGTATGACTCTCCAAAAGGCTTTTGAGTTAGAACCTAAACTGGAAGAACTCAGAATGCAAAATCCGCAGTACAGAGAGCTTTTCGATATAGCCTTTGTGCTGGAAGGACTTGCTCGTCACGCTTCGACTCATGCTGCGGGTATTGTTATAGCTGACCGACCCATAGTCGAATGTGTGCCTCTTTACCGAGATCAAAATGGGGAGATTGTGACCCAATATTCCATGAAGTATGTGGAAAAGGTTGGTCTTATAAAATTTGACTTTTTGGGGCTGAGAAATCTTACAGTCATCACTGATACTTTAGAAATGATCAAAAAGAATCACGGGATAGAACTTGATATGCTTAATATCCCTCTGGATGATAAGAAAACTTATGAGCTTCTATGTAAAGCTGACACGACAGGTATTTTCCAGCTAGAAAGTGCGGGTATGAGGGATATTCTGGTTAGGCTAATGCCAGAACGTTTTTCCGATATTGTGGCTCTTGTTGCTCTCTACCGACCCGGACCTATTCAGAGCGGTATGGTGGATCAGTATATTCGAGCAAAACATGGAGAAATACCCATAAAGTATGAACTTGATGAATTGCGCCCAATTCTCGAAGAAACCTACGGTGTTATACTCTATCAAGAACAGGTTATGCAGATAGCCAGCACTCTTGCTAATTACTCACTAGGAGAAGCCGATATTTTACGTCGGGCTATGGGGAAGAAAATACCAGAAGTAATGCAGGCTCAGCGTGATCGATTTTTGCGTGGATGTAAAGAAAATAACATCAGCGAGGAAAAAGCCAATAAGATTTTTGACCAGATGGAGAAATTTGCTCTCTACGGTTTTAATAAGTCTCACAGCGCCGCCTACGCTTTTATTGCCTATCAGACTGCTTATTTAAAGGCGCACTATCCCCTGGAGTTCACAGCAGCTCTTATGAATAGCCTCGTAAATAACTCGGATAAAATAGTTAAGCTCATAAACGAATGTAGAGAAAAAGGGATAAATGTTCTTCCTCCCGACATTAACACCAGCGATAGTGGTTTTACCGTTTCTGATGGAAAAATTCGTTTTGGTCTTGCTGCGGTAAAAAATGTGGGGGAAGCGGCTGTTGAGGCTATCCTGGAAAACAGGAGGAAGGATGGCCATTTCAGATCAATTTTCGATTTTTGTGAACGTGTTGATTTGCAGAAGGTAAACAGGCGAGTTATTGAACAGCTAATTAAATGTGGAGCCTTCGATTCAATCCATTCTCAGCGGGCTCAGGTTATGAATGTTTTGGACGAAGCGATAGAAAAAGCTCAGGCTTTTCAGAAGGAACGCCAGGGAGGCCAGAAAACTCTGTTTGAACTGTTGGGAAAAAGGGCACTAAAGAGTGACAAATCGATTTTACCTGTTCAACTTCCTGAATGTCCTCCTTGGGATGAGAAGACGTTACTTCGTTATGAAAAAGAGTCTCTTGGGTTCTACGTATCATCCCATCCTATGAATCTTTACAAAGATCGACTGGTCCGTATATGCACTGGAACTTCTCGCGATATAGAAACCATGCAGGATGGAACTGAAGTCGTTCTTGCGGGCATTCTTTCTGTCGAAAAAGAAGTAACGACGAGAAGGGGTGAGAAAATGGGATTTCTGCGGCTTGAGGATAAAGAAGGTGTGGTGGAGATGGTGGCATTTCCTGAAACTTATTCGCTAGTAAGAGAGCGGCTTCACGATGAGGATGAACCGGTTGTGGTTATTGGTACTGTTCAGAATCAGGCGGGAGGCTTTGATTATGACGACAGCGGAAATAGTGAGGATACTCAACAGCAAGCTGGTTGGGGAAGACGAACAGGGGTCAAAGTCATTGTGAAGGAAGTTCTCGATATAGAGGAAGCTGAGCGAAGATCAATCGAGAGACTTATTTTACATTTGAAAGCGGATAGGCTTCAAAAAGATGATCTATTTAGGCTACGCAATCTTATTGTGGATAATAAAGGTGGGTGTCCTGTATTCTTGAAGCTGAGGAACGTAAATGGAAATAATGAAGTGATAATTCGTCTGGGTGACGAATATAGAATCAATCCTTCCAGAAGCTTGTTGGAGGATCTAAGGAAGTTTTTTGGAGGAGACTCTCTTGAGATAATTTATGGGTAAGTCGTGGAATATTCACCGTCTAAGCAGGAGATGTCCATGATAGAAAAGTATAGTTTTGGTTCCATCGTTGTTAAGGGACAAACTTACAAATCTGATTTGAAAATTATTGGCGGAGATGTAGTTTCTAATTGGTGGAGAAAGGAAGGACATCTACTAAGGATTGAGGACATAAATGACATTTTAAAATATAAGCCAGAAGTGCTAATAGTTGGGACGGGTTTTTTCGGTATGATGAAAATAGATGAAGCTCTAAAAAGGTTTCTTGAAGAAAAAGGTATTAAGCTTATTGCAGAGAGAACTAGTAAAGCCGTCAAAACATTTAACGAGGTTTATGGAGAATTCACAAAGGTAGCCGGAGCCTTTCATCTTACGTGTTAGAAGAATCTATGGTTATATTTTTCGAAACAACAAGTAGCAAAAAAGATCGGGATTTCTGTGAGCTTGTGGAATCCATAACAGAACGATTTTCCCGTTCTGTGCATATGATCGCTTCTTCTACAATAGAGGCGGCTAAAATTGATAATTTATTGTGGACATTTAAAAAAGATTCCTTTTTGCCCCATGTTATCCTAGGTCCTGGGGAATCTATTGAGGGACGATTTGAAAAGGTCTTTATTACAGTTGGTTTGAGTTTTCTAAAAGGATGTAGTGTTGTTGTGCCTTTAGATACCAACTATGTCGAAGAGACCATGTCATTTTACGAAGTTTGCGTTGTGTTAGTTGTTGGGGATGATGAAGCTCAAAAGGAATGGGCACGAGAATTATGGCGTAAGATTACAAAGGCTGGTATTCCAAAGCGGCATGTTCTTGCTCATGATAGGAACTCATGGTTTGAAATATTTGGTAGTATTTGGGAACTGTGTTAACAGGTTACATGATGATAATGGTTAGTCCACATGTCAAAAGACTTTGCAAGATGGGCCAATAAGGCTCCAAAGATCTTATGCTGAGAAGGATGGTGAGTTTGCGAGATAATGATCTAATGATTCTCAGGAAGAAAATAACCTACCATGTTTCAAGACGAGCTAACCTTGAGTTGGAGACTCTTTTAAGGCATTTCTGGGATCAATATGGACAAATACTTAGTTTTGACCAATTAAGGAAATTAGAAAAACTTTTGGAAATAGATGATCTAGATCTTCTTGAAATGATAGTCGGCTTAAGACCTGTATCTGTAGAAGAATGGCAGGAAATAATTGTTCTTATTCGCAGAGCTTGGAATTCAAGGAAATTATCTTAACAGCAGAATAGCCCTTCTTTTTCCGATTGTAGATGTCACTATTATTTTTCACCTGATGATGTGCCCAATTCTATTCCATCTTACAAAGAATTCATTAGGGTTTAAGCTCATATGACCGTTTGCATTCCATGACCAGTAGATTATAAAAGCCTTTCCTTTTACTGCTGAAAAATCTACAAACTTCCAAAATCGGCTGTCATAGCTTTCATCCCTGTTGTCACCCATAACAAAAAGGCTATGTGGAGGAACTTCTATAGGCCCCAGGTTATCTCTAGGACTTAATTCTGCCGGAAGGATGTGAGGATCTGTATGGTTAACGTAGGGTTCCTTGAGTTCATAGTCGTTAACATAAACACGTTTGTTCTTAATGAATACTTTATCTCCAGGAACTCCAATAACTCTTTTTATGAAATCTTTACTTGGATCTAACGGATACTTGAAGACAATCACGTCTCCCCGAGCAGGGACATTTCTATGCCATATGGTTACATCGATGAATGGAACTTTAACATCATAGGTAAATTTGGTTACTAGAATGTGATCGCCTATGAGGAGGGTTGGAATCATAGAGCCAGATGGGATCTTGAAGGCTTGAACGATAAAAGCCCTAATTAGCAAAGCAAGGATCAATGCAATGACAATGGATTTTATGTACTCTAGAATAATTTCTCGAGGTGACTTTTTCGTTTGAGGTCGTTCTTCCATTTGAGATGCTCCTTTGGTAATTTTTTGTTGCCTCTAGACGGCTCTCAGAATATATATGAACCAGCAACTAATTTGCAAGTTTGGGGCTATGGTGATGGATTAAAAAATAAAGGAGTGGGTATGTCCTTTCTTAGATTAGGCGCAAAAAGGACTTTCGTGGGCCTGGATATAGGGTCTCATTCTGCGAAGCTTCTCCAGCTTAAGCAAACCAAAAATGGTTATACTGTGCAAAAGATTGGGATAGCTCAGTATCCAACGGATGCTTTTGATGGTCCGCATATAGCTGACATTAAGTCAGTAGCGAAAACAATTTCCAAACTTTGGCAAAATTTGGGACTAAAAAACGAGAAGGTTGTTCTTTGTGTTCCTGGGAACGAAATAATGATAGAAATGCCCCAAATCCCAATGATGAAGAGATCTGCGGTTTTTTCTTACGTTGATTCTAATATGAAGAACTTCGTACCATATTCGCTGGATGAAATTTTTTATGGGGTAGATGTTCTTACTGAAAATAGTGAAGAAGGTACGTTAACCCTGCTCATCGCTTATGCGAGGCGAGGGATAATTTACGATTATGAAAAACTAATGAGCTTGGCTGGGTTAGAACTTACTTTGCTTGATGTAGATTATTTTGCGCTTTTCAATGCTTTTGAAGCGACAGAAGGGTTTTCTTCTGATGATGCAATAGCTCTGTTGGATATAGGCGCATCCAAAAGTATTTTGGTTGTTATTAGAAATAAACTCCCAGTATTCACTAAGTCATTTTTGATTGGAACAAATGAGCTCGTTTTCCAACTGATGGATAAATTTGGTATTTCTAATGAAGATGCTTACGGTTTTGTAACTGGTGCCCTGGATGCGACTATAATTCCTTATTCAGAGAATGATATTAAAGCATTATTTTTGTTTTTTATTGATCAAATTACTGCGGAAGTTAAAAGTATTTTTAATTATTTTTATGATCAGGTCGGACAAGAAAAGATCAGACGAATATTTCTGAGCGGGGGACTGGCTAGATCTCGGGGAATATCCTTCCAGCTTGAGAAAAACCTTGGTATCCCAGTGTTTGTTTTTAATCCTCTTGCTCACGAGAAAGTTAAAGTAGAGTCTTACATAGATCAGGATTACGCTATAACATTAGGTCCTCAAATGGCTGTGTGTTTTGGCTTGGCCTTAAGACAGGAGGAGGGCAAGGGGAAATGATACGATTAAATCTTCTTAGGGAGAAAAAAGTCGAAAAACCTAAAAGCCCTATGTGGCAGTTCTGGCTTTATATTCTGGTGGTTATTTTATCTATTGCGGGGACTGGTGTTGTTTGGAAATTTCAGAAGGAAAAACTTTCAAAATTGGAAATGGAGAAAAGCCGACTTGATGCCGAAATAAAGACTTATGAAAAGTACGACAGACTTTTAAAAGATCTTCAGGCTAAAATGAAAGATGTACAGAAGAGAAGTGAAGTTATATCTGCGCTTATATCTGATCGTGATAATGTTGTTAGACTTCTTGCTCTTCTGGCAATTCTGGTTCCTGAAGAAAGTATGTGGTTTGACGAGGTTAGGTTTTCAAATAATGCAGTTACAATTATAGGATTTGCCAAAAGTAATGAAACACTTGTGGAATTTATGCGAAATTTGGAAGCCTCGTCTTTTGTTCCTCAAGAAAGTGTAAACCTTGTTGTTTCAAAAGCTGAAGAATATTTTGGAAGTGTTTTGCGCAAATTTGAGTTAAGGTTTCAATACAAAAATTTTTCCCAAGTTATGGCTTCTGCTGATGGTGGTAAAGATAAAAACAAACCAAAAGATTTGCCAAAACAACCTTGAAATTATTTAGAAGGATATAAAAGATGAAGTTGAAAGAAGAACTTGCAAATACAAGGAAATCCATCGAGTCTTATCTTAAAACCCTTTCCAAGAGGAACAAGATTTTAATACTGATAGCAACGGTGCTGATTATAGTTGGAGGTTTTTGGTATTTCATATATCAAGATAATGAAGCAAAGATTGCTCAAAAGACAAAGGAAATTGAAGAAGCCAAGAATCGTCTGGAACAATTGAAAAAAGCTGAAAAAATGTCTAAAGATCTTGAAAAACAGTTGGCAGAAGCTGAAGCCAAACTCCAGGAGTTGCTGGTGTTGCTTCCTGATATTCGTGAAATTCCATCTATCCTTGAGAATATTTCAGGATTAGGGGGACGAGTTGGTTTGAAGCAATTGGTTCTTTTTGAACCCAAAGGTGAAGAATTTAGAGAGTTTCATGCTGCTATTCCTATACATATTACGATGTTAGGAGAATACAGTAAAATGGGCATGTTTTTTGATGAGCTTACTCATGGAAAACGTGTAATTAAAGTCAGAGAATTTACCATGAAACGCAAGGGTAATAGTGGAGAAGTTGATGTTGATTGTATAGTCGAAACTTATAGATATGTAGAAAAGCCACCTGAGCAGCCCAAAGATAAGAAGAAAAAATAACCAGGGTGGAGGGATAAAACAATGAGAGAAAAAGTAAGACATGTAGTTAACCTTATGTGCTCATATTGTTGGACGCTTATTTTGGCGTTTATGATTTTATTGGGAATTATTTTAAGCACAACAGAACTGAGTTGGGCTGAGAATCTTGCTCAAATTCTTAAAATTTCTGGGACTGACAGAGATGGGGCTTTTGTTCTATCTATAGAAACGGATAAACCCTTTAAAGATTGTAAGATCCTTGATCAGAAGGATAAAACTCGCCTGAGCTTTTTGCTAGAAGGAGTTGGATTGAATAGTCGTATAGCATCTGTACCTCTTCAGTCTTATTATTTAAAACGCGTTATAATTAAATCACATGACCTAGGAGTCTTGATTACCGGAGAACCTATGACGGAATGGGATGGGTTGACAATCAATAAAGAAGGAAATACTGTGTATGTTCGGATTTATCCGTCCGCCAGGAGTGGTTCAAATCAAAAGGTTCCCTACGATGATTATGTAAAAAATGCTTCCCTACGCCAAGACTATTCCCCTATTCCTGTGGCTGATAAAGTGGCACTTTATACTTCTCCTACGGGTGGTGGAGCTCTGACTATAGGACCCGAAGGTATGATTGAACAACCAAAGGTTTACACGGGAAAACCGATCAGTCTTGATCTGGTGGATGCTGATATTAAAAACGTTATCCGTTTGATTGCTGATCTTACCGGCATGAATATTGTTGTGGACCCTGATGTAACAGGTAAAATCACGTTGAAAGTTGAACAAGTTCCATGGGATCAGGTGCTTGATATGATTCTTAAGGTTAATGGGCTGGGAACCGAGCAGGCTGGTGATGTTTTACGTATTGCAAAGAAGGATAAACTAAAAAAGGAGTTGGAAGAACAAAAAGCTCTTATTGAAGCTAGAAAAAAGCTAATAGAAGAGCAGATGAACTTGGAGAAGTCTAAAAAGAATGTAGGTGTATTAGAAACCCATTACTTAACTGTTAATTACGCCGATATGGAAGTTGTAAAGAGACAGATCGAAAATACTGTAAAAAGCGGTGATGGAAAGGTTGAACTTGATCCAAGAACTAGAACCATCATTTATACAGATTATGCTCCGAGAATAGAGGATGCAAAAAGGCTTATTGCTATGCTCGATAAACCACTTTTGCAGGTTTTGCTTGAAGCACGCATTGTTACAGCAACGTCGAATTTTGCAAGGTCCCTTGGAGTAGATTGGGGGTTTAATTATAAAAATATAGGTGATACTACCTTTAATCCCTCTGATCCTAAAAACAAGGCTACTTCCTATACACCTGGATTTGCCATAAATAATACACCTGCAACGACAAGTGCACCTCTTGCTTCTACGCTTGGATTTGGATGGCAGCTTTTAAGAGGAAGAGATCTGTTTTCTATTGATATGAGCCTCAAGCTGGGAGAGAAAAAAGGCTCTGCAAAGTTGGTTTCGTCTCCTAAGGTTCACACGTTAAATAACCAGCAGGCGAAAATAAGCCAGGGGCTTGAAATTCCTTACACGGTACAGGGAAAGGACCAGGAACCAACCACTGAGTTTAAAGAGGCTAAACTAGAACTTAACGTTACTCCAAGTGTTACACCAGACAAGAGAATTTTACTTGACTTGTCGGTAGAAAAATCTGACCCTGACTTTTCTGTTGTTTCGGCAAAGGGTGAGCCATCTATTAAAAGAAGATCAGTTACAACAAAGATTCTCGTAGAAGACGGTTCTATTGTGGTGCTTGGTGGTGTGCTAGAAGAATCAATGAGCACGGCTAATGTTTCAACTCCAGGAATGTCAAAAATTCCGATTCTTGGAAATTTGTTTAAGTCTAAAGATTTTAAGGTCGAGAAAAACGAACTCTTGATTTTCATCCGTCCAAAGATTATAGAACTTCCGCAGGTTCAACTTTCGGCTCAATAGCTCGATCGAAATTTTATAGGGGTTGATTCATGCGAGTTGCAGTAGGATTTTTGGTATCGGTTTTTCTGACTATATCCGGTTGTTCCTTTTTTTCATCACCACCAAAGGAAACCAAGGTGGAGAAGCCTGTTTTACCTCCAAAAGTTGAGCTCAAATTCGATTATCTTCGTCCAGCTTACATGGTTAAGGATCCTAAAATTTTTGTTTATAAGTCTAAACGCAGGATGTACGTTTTTGATGGGGATACGATTGTTCGTGATTATCCGATAGGTTTAGGTAAAAATCCTCAGGGCGATAAAGAACGAGAAGGCGATGGAAAAACCCCCGAAGGTATGTTTTATGTGTGCACTAAAAATGAGCGAAGCAAGTTTTACAAATCTATCGGTTTAAGTTATCCATCGGTTGCCCATGCTGAAAGAGCTTTGCTAAATGATCTAATTTCGGTGATCGACTATCGTAGAATAGAGAGTGCTCACCGTCGTTATGATACTCCTCCCTGGGATACTCCTCTTGGAGGCTATATATTTATTCACGGTGGAGGGGCTCATTCTGATTGGACAGAAGGCTGTATTGCCCTCTACAATTCAGATATAGATGAGTTGTTCGAAATGGTTCGTATAGGAACCCCTGTCTATGTATACCCTTAGGTTATACTTCTTTGACATGTTTGGACAATCTTAATACCACCTTTTTTAGGGGCGGTTTTTGCTCCTTTACCATTCCTACAAGTTTTATATTTCATTACAGCATGAATAAGGTTTAATCATCGATTAAGACCGGCTATAATTTCTTCGGAAAGAATCGGATAATTGTTGTTTGCGAGGTTAAATTGTAAATGGGTGCTGATTCTATCATCAGGCGAGAGTCGCTTGCTGAGAGTATGCGTCCGAATTCTATAGAGGAGTTTGTCGGACAGGAGCATCTTCTCGCGCCAGGGAAAATTCTTTGGCGATTTTTCCAGAGAAAAGATTTTCCTTCTCTTATCCTTTGGGGACCTGCCGGTTCTGGCAAAACTACTCTGGCTAAGCTTATTGTTAAACATTGCGACGGTCACTTTATATCATTTTCGGCAGTCACCGCTGGCGTTCACGATATACGGCGTGCAGCAGATGAAGCTGAAACGGTATGGAAAACTAAATCTAAGCGTGCTTGGCTTTTTATAGACGAAATTCATAGACTTAATAAAGCTCAGCAAGATGTCCTCCTTCCCTATATAGAATCAGGATTGTTGCGGCTTATAGGAGCCACTACGGAAAATCCGTCTTTTGAAATAAACAGTCCTTTGCTTTCTAGAGTTCATGTGCTTTTGTTGAAACCGCTTTCATCGAAAGATCTGGCTATAATCATGGATAGAGCACTGAATGATAAAGAGCGAGGGCTTGGAGCTTATCCTACAGAAATTACTGAAAATGCAAAGAATATGTTAATCCAGTGGGCTGGTGGGGACGCTAGACGCCTTTTAAACGTTCTGGAAGCAGTAGTTATGACCACGCCTCCAGATTTAGAAAAAGGATTTCGTATCATTGATGAACAGGCTGTGCGAGAAGCTATGCAAAGACCGGCTGTTCGCTATGATCGAGCTGGCGACCAACATTATGATTTAATTTCTGCTCTCCACAAAAGTATTCGAGGAAGTGATCCCGACGCTGCTTTGTATTGGCTTTCTCGGATGCTTGAAGCTGGTGAAGATCCTCTTTATATTATGCGAAGAGTGATTCAGGCAGCTTATGAGGATGTGGGACTTGCTGATCCTTTTGCTCTGGTGGAAGCCGTCTCGGCCTTTCAGGCTTATCAGATTATGGGCAGTCCGGAGGGTGAGCTTGCGATCGCTCATGCTGTTGTATATCTGTCCATGGCTCCGAAAAGCAACAGTGTATATAAGGCTTTTTGTAAGGCAAAAGCGTTGGCGGCTCAGACAGGCACAGCTCCAGTTCCTTTACATTTAAGAAATGCTCCAACAGAGCTTATGAAAAAACTGGGTTATGGAAAAGACTATAAGTATCCCCACGATTATCCAGGGGGATGGATTCCAGAAGTTTATATGCCGGAAGGCTGGGAAGATGTTTATTTCTACGAACCGACAAATCGAGGTTGGGAAGGAAAGTGGAGTGGAGTGCTTTTAGAACGCCGCAAGAAGGTCAAAACTATCCTTAACCGTTTGAGAAAAGGAGATTTTTCAGATGATGCAAAATAGCAAAAGTATACCAAGCCTTGAATTTGACTGGTCTTTTTTAGATTCTCAAGTTGTGGGTAAAGAACATGGTGTAGATCAAAGTGAACTGGGAAAATACTTGTCTGAAGCAGAACAAGCCTGGCACAAGATTATCGAAAGTCGTGATAAATGTCAGCTTGCTTTTTGGAATATACTCCAGAGTGACTCGGTTATAAAGGAAGTTAGGGGTATTAAAGAAATAATTCTCCGAAAAAACTGGGAAAGCGTGCTATTGCTTGGAATTGGCGGGTCCGCCCTGGGAGCTACAGCGATTTTTAAGGCTTTACGACATCCCTTCCATAACCTTGTATATACTCCACGCTTTTTTGTAATGGATAACATTGATCCGGTTACCTTTGGAGCTCTTCTGGATATGATCAATTGGGAGTCTACTCTTGTGATTGTGATAAGCAAATCGGGCACTACGGCTGAGACAATGAGCCAATTTCTTATAGTGAAAGAAAGGATTAAAAAAGCCATAGGAATAAATGCTATCAAGGATCACATTATTGTTATTACCGACCCGAGCAAGGGTATTCTCAGGTCGATTGCCGGAGCTATGGATATTCCATCCTGTACAGTTCCGCCTCTTCTAGGTGGACGATTTTCAGTATTATCTTCTGTGGGGCTCGTTCCTGCTCTTTGTGTTGGGGTCGACATTGAAGCTCTTTGGCAGGGGGCCGTTATGGTAGCCGACACCATAGACAGGTTAGATTTTATGGATAACCCTGTTATCAAAACTAGCTTATACCAATTTGTATTTGACCGTGAAAAGAAGAAGCCAATACATGTTTACTGGGCTTATGCTGATGGGTTGTATTATTTTGCCGATTGGCTACGTCAGCTTATCGCAGAAAGTCTTGGCAAGATAAAACCTGACGGTTCTTTTGTAGGAATTACACCTGTTAAGGCTCTTGGCGTTACAGATCAGCATTCTCAGTTGCAACTATATAGAGAAGGACCAAATGATAAAGTGATAATTTTTCTTGGGGTCAAGCATTGGAATTGTGATGTAAAAATTCCTCAACCCGAAGAAGGAGAATCCGCTCTGGAATATTTAGGCGGACATACTCTAGGAGAACTGTGCCATGCTGAGCAATATGCCACTGCTTGTGCTTTGGCTGAAGCTGGTCGCCCAAACATGACCGTGTGGTTTCCAGCTTTAGACCCATTCACTTTAGGTCAAGCTTTCTTTATCTTCGAGCTTCAGACAGCGTTTATGGGATTTCTTTACGGGATAAATCCTTTTGATCAGCCAGGCGTTGAACTGTCTAAAATGATGACTTATGGATTGATGGGGCGTAAAGGGTTTGAAGAATATGCCGCTATGGTCAGGAATTTTGCTAGATGGAAAAGGTGATTTCCGATCCCCGTGAAATTGACACAGTTGCATTAAAAGAAGTTGAAGCTATTAAACCCTTCCAGCTGGTGAAGTATTTATCAGTAGTTGGATTGTGCGTTGTTCTTATAGGAGCCTTTGTTTTCTCAAGTTTCATAGCCCGTGGCGCGAAAAAGATCGTTTTAAGAAAGAGCGAAGAAAATGCGTCTCTCTTGGCGAAAAACCTAAATTATCGTGTCGTTAAAGACTTCATTGTCTATACCCTCGCTACAGAAGGAGAAATTCGTTTAAGCAGACGAGAACAGTATGAAAGACTCGACATTATAGTTAAAAGTACTGTTCATGGATTTCCCGTTAGAGAGGTGAATATTTACGATTTAGTAGAGGTTTTGACCTATAGCACATCTAAAGATGCCCCTTTAGGTGTTAAAAAACGATTGGGATTTCCATTTCAGAGAGCACTTAAAGGTGAGATTGTATCAGTATTCGAAGGTGATAGGTCTTTTATGGGATTTGAATGGCCCTGGGGGGATAAGAGGCGTACACTTGTAACTTACATTCCGATGTGGGTTGAGATAACGGAACTGGAGTCACACCAAGAAGTGATTGGTACAGTGGCTGTTTTCGAGATTATTCAGGATATTTCTGGGGACTATGAAAAGATTTTTCGATTTCAATGGATAGTTGTTAGTTCAGTTACGGTGTTTGTGGCAATTTTGCTTTCTGCTCTGTTATTTTTTGCGAAACGAGCAGAACGGATTATAGAAAAAAGAGCCATGGAACGTATCAGGCTCAAAGAAAAATTACATAGGGCTGAACATCTTGCAACTCTAGGTGAGATGGTTGCTTCGGTATCGCATGAAATTAAAAACCCTCTTGGCATCATTCATAGCACAGCATCACTTTTACGTAAACGTCTTGAAAATGAGAAAAATCAGCGACTTGCTAATATTATTGTAGATGAAGCTACAAGGTTGAACAGTATAGTAACGGAATTTCTTGACTTTGCTCGCCCCAAAGATCCACAATTCGCCCCCGTTGTTTTAGAGGATTTACTAGATGAAGCTGTGTCTTTTATTGAAAATCAATGTAAGGATCGTGGTGTAGAAATTCACAAAAATTACAAGAGCAATTTATTGAAACCACTGATAATTCGAGCAGATTCAGTGCTCCTTCATCGAGTTTTTTATAATCTTTTTGTTAATGCTTTGCAGGCTATGCCCAACGGTGGTGATCTGACCATAGAGGTTGATTTAAACGGCTTTTTCTGCGAAGTGAGAATTTCAGATACAGGTTGCGGTATTTCAGAAGACCTTAAAGAAAAGATTTTTAGACCCTTCTTTACAACCAAAGAAAAAGGCACAGGATTAGGACTAGCTATTGTAAAATCGGTAGTAGAAAGTCATGGTGGTGAAGTAACTGTTGAATCAGAAAAAGGAAGGGGAACGACCTTAATTGTAAAACTTCCTCTCAACAATCAGTAGGATTCTTTGGTGTCTTATGCTTTCAGCTAGATAAATATTAATGGGCGGAGAATTTGGTATAGCCTCCGCCCTTTTTATTTGTTAGTTTACAAAGACAGTTTACTTACTAGATTTTTAACAGCTTCAACTGATCGTTTAAAAGCTGCTTCTTCTTCTGGTGTTAGTTTTATTTCCACAACTTTTTCTACTCCATTTCCTCCCAGAATAACAGGCACTCCTACAAAGTATCCTCCAACTCCATATTCCTTGTCGCAATAGGCGGCGCATGGAAGAAGACGTTTTTTATCCTTGAGTATGGCTTCTGCCATTGTGACTGCCGAAGCTGAAGGTGCGAAGAAAGCACTTCCTGTTTTTAAGAGATTTACGATTTCGGCACCACCATTTCTTGTTCGTTCTACGAGCTCTTCTATTTTTTCAGGACTTAGCAACTCAGTAATCGGGATTCCTCCAACAGTGCTGTATCTAGGTAGAGGCACCATTGTATCACCATGACCGCCAAGCACAAAAGCTGTAACGTCCTCAACCGATACTCCAAGTTCCATTGCAATGAAAGTTCTAAAGCGAGCGGCATCAAGAACACCAGCCATGCCCATTACTCGATTTGTTGGAAATCCACTGACCTTATGAGCTACGTAAACCATAGCGTCCAGCGGATTCGATACTACAATAAGGTATGCATTGGGAGAATACTTGGCGATCTGCTCAGTAACATTTTTTACAATTTCTGCGTTCTTAAAAAGAAGATCATCTCGGCTCATGCCCGGTTTTCTCGGGAGACCTGCTGTAATGATTACAACGTCTGAGTTTGCTGTGTCGGCGTAATCGTTTGTGCCAATAATTTGAGCATCAAATCCTTCAACTGGGGATGACTCAAGAAGGTCAAGAGCTTTTCCTTGTGGCATGCCTTCGACTATATCAACTAAACAAATGTCGCCTAATTCTTTAATTGCCGCCCAA
>Ga0197142_1002010_pt1 | contig 18161 bp, 15 predicted proteins | sample GBS60_MetaG_FD_148614 | JGI IMG/M metagenome (GOLD analysis project Ga0197142, IMG submission 148614) | Sediment microbial communities from Great Boiling Springs, Gerlach, Nevada, United States - GBS 60_MetaG | ecosystem: Environmental > Aquatic > Thermal springs > Hot (42-90C) > Sediment...
ATATCATCTATACCATATATACTTGCTAGATGGTATAGTAATGCTATACTCTCTGCTATCTCGATCTTAGCATGATCAGTATTACCCCTCTCCAGAGCAAAGGCTATCTCTCCAACCTCTCTGACAAGGTGTATGAATGCTTTGCTTACATCTGTACCAAACCTCTTCCTATAGTACTCTATCGCTAGATCCCTTGCTTGCATCACTTTACATTACAGTATGCTATTAATAAGGATTAAAAATAAGACTAGTTAGTATCAGTAGCAGAGGTAGAGAAGTATATGATCACATTACATGATATAGAGTACAAGCTACTGTTAGCATTCTATGAGTTTGATTTATTGAAGAATGAGATTGTTACTTATCTTACATTAAGCTTAGATGATCTAGTAAATAGAACGGGACTTAACATAGATCAAGTAAGGAGGGGTATAGAGTGGTTAAGGTATAAGGGTCTTGTTAACGTTAAAGAGGATGAGAGGAAGATAGTAACTCTAGGTGAAGCAGGTAGGAGGGCTGTAATAGATGGTCTACCTGAGGAGAGGCTATGTAATGCCCTCAAGTCGTTGAGATCTCCTTTAGGCGTGAAGGAGCTTAAGGGAGTAGTGAACCTTGATGAGGATGAGTTCAATGCTGCCATCAAGCATGCTAAGGAGAAGGGACTTGTAGCTATACACAATGGTAAGCTTATTAGAGTGATAGATTATGAGAGGGAGAAGGATAATGAATATGCTCTACTCAAGAGGGTACATGACTCAGAGTTGTTATATAAGGACTCGCTTAACGATAAAGAACTTGAAGTGTTGAGTCACTCGATGAAGAGACCAAGGTATATAATCGAGAAGAGCATAAAGCAGGTATCCGTATCCTTGACTGAGCAGGGCATGGAATTAGTTAAACAGATACAGAGTGGTGCCAGAATAAGAAGTATAGATGTTACTGCACCAGCACCAATCATATACGCTGGTCGAAGGCATATACTTCAGGAGGTCATAGATGAGGTTAGAGAGGTACTGATAGGGATGGGCTTCCAGGAGATAGATGGTGATATTGTACAGTACTCATTCTGGAACTTCGATGTACTCTTCACTCCACAAGACCATCCTGCAAGGGAGATGCAGGATACATTCTATCTAGATGCTACGAAGGAGGATATACATAAGGTAGTGAGTAGTGAACTCATAGCAGATGTATCAAAGGTACACGAACGTAGTTGGATGTACAGATGGAGTATAAATGAAGCCAATAGGTTGGTACTCAGAACGCATACCACAACGGTAACCATAAGGTATTTGGCTGAGCATAAACCTAAGGAGGCTAATGTATTCTCGATAGGCAGGGTATTCAGGAATGAAAAGGTGAGTTATAAACATCTAGCAGAGTTCCATCAGATAGAGGGCATAGTTGTAAGTGATGATGTGAGTATAAGGGACCTTATGGGCATACAGCAGGAGTTCTACAGGAGGCTAGGGTTGGATAAGGTGAGGTTCTGGCCTACATACTTTCCATACACAGAACCTTCACTACAGTCAATGGTATACCATGATAGACTCTCAAGATGGGTTGAACTCTTTGGTATGGGTATATTCAGACCAGAGGTTACAGAGCCTATAGGTCTTAAGAGCAGAGTGCTTGCATGGGGAGGAGGACTCGAGAGGATAGCCATGCTCAAGTATGGATTGGATGATGTGAGGGAGTTGTACGCTAACAGGTTATCGATGCTAAGGGGTATGCCGTTATGCCAGTAGTAACACTACATAAGGATAGACTTGAGAGGCTTGTAGGTAGACGCTTAGATGAGATAAAGGCTGTACTCCCTTACATAGCACTTGATATAGAGGATGAGAGTTATGAGTACATAAAGGTAGAGTACAACCCTAATAGACCAGATTACTCTACTGATTATGGTATAGCAAGGGCTTTGAAGGGGCTTATGGATGTAGAGGTTGGGATGCCTAAGATAGATGTTGCTCGAAGTGATGTTAGGTTCATTGTTGATAGCACTACAGATGTAAGACCGTATATAGTAGGCCTACTTGCATTGAACGGAAGGATGGACGAGGAGGATATAAGGCAGTTGATAAGTATGCAGGAGGATCTGCATATGGGTATAGGAAGGAGGAGGAGGAAGGCTTCGATAGGGATACACGATTACGATAAGGTCAAGCCCCCATTCTACTACACTACAGTAGACTCTGGATACAGCTTTGTACCGTTGAACCATAGAAGTAGCATGAGTATCAAGGATATCCTCTCTAACACAGATGTGGGCAGGGAGTATGCATACATACTTGATACCAAAAGATACCCAATAATAAGAGACTCCAGGGGTGATGTATTATCATTCCCCCCTATAATAAATGCAGATCTCACGAGAGTAAGCGAGAATAGTAGGAACCTGCTAGTTGAGGTCACAGCAACTGACCTTAATGCTGCATATGATATACTTGCTGTTATAGCGGTAACACTCTGTGATATGGGGTTCTCTATAGGTAGTGTTGAGGTTAGATATGAGAATAAGAATGGCAGTGATTACAGAGACCATACCACTGCTACTGGGAGTATAGTGACCCCAGATATGAAGAGTAGAAGTATGAGCCTCGGTCTAGATTATGTGAATAGTATACTTGGTCTAGATCTTGATGCCTCAACGGTAGTAAACTGCCTGAAGCGTTGTAGATCCGATGCGTATAACCATGATGATAAAATAGAGTGTGTGATACCTAGGTATAGGATAGATATAATGAGTGCCATAGACGTAGTTGAGGATGTTATGATAGGCTATAACGTATCACGTCTAGAACCAAGGTATCCGAGGCTTAAGGCCACTGGCATAAGGGATAAGACGCTAAGGTCTCTAGAGTACGCAAGGGATATACTTGTAGGACTTGGTATGATTGAAGTGATGAACTTCAGTCTTGTAAGTTACGATCTTCAGTACAAGATGATGAATAGAGCCAATAAGGGAGTGATCAGAGTCAAGGAGAGCAAGAGTAGGGAGCATGAGATACTCAGGGATATGCTACTGCCATCCCTACTCGATGTATTATCAAGGAATGTTCATGAACCTTACCCTCAGATGCTCTTTGAGATAGGAAAGGTATTCTCATACGATGCAGAGAATTACAATGTAGCATGTGTAATAGCAGATGCAGAGGCAGATTATACCAGGGCAAAGTCTTATCTACAAGCATTCGTAAGGCATCTACTAGGCTACGATGTTATAACTGAGCCTATGGATAGTCCATATTACGAGTATGGAAGGGCAGCAGATATAAAGTTAAAAGAGAAGGTTGTAGGGAGTGTAGGCGAGATAAGTAAGAGTGTATTGGAGAACTTTAGGATAAAGGTAAGAGTGAGTGCGTTTGAGTTGGATCTATCAGAGCTGCTCAAGATGTAGTGATATAATATATATGATGATGTGATGTAATTTGATGCAATGTAATGTAATCTAATCAATAGTCTATCTATCAGCCTATCTATCAATCACTCACTCAATCACTCGATATACTTCATCTTCATCTTATTGTATCATCCTTACTATCGGTCTGCATAATAACATCGTTCATCTCCTACTACCTAATATCATATCTACTCTTATACCATTCAATGAAAGCCCTCAATGCTATACACCTATGCGATATCTCATCCTTCTTATTATACATCTCCGCATAACTGAATTCCTCAGATTCAGGTATGAATATGGGATCGTAGCCCCATCCAGCATATCTACCATATCTTATGGTATCTGCTATTCTACCTCTGCGCACACCCTTGAATACCATACTCTCTATATCATTACGGTACACTATAACTGATACGAACTCGGCGTATCTATCATCTACACCATCGAGTAGCTTCAGTATACCTTCATTACCTATACATCTGAATACGTAGGATGAATACACACCAGGGAACCCCCTCAGGACTCTTATGAATAGCCCGTCATCCTCCACTATTAGACTCTGCTTAAGTACACTATATGCCCCTTCGGCCTTTGCTACAGCTACCTTCTCTATATCCTCATCTTGGATCTCAACCAACTCTATATCTGCATGTACTACACTTATTCCATGCTTGGATAGTATTCTACTGACCTCCATGAACTTCGATCTGTTAGAGGTTACAAAGTTTAACATATCTGAATAGGTATAGATACCTTCCTTACTGCCTCTTGCTACCTCTTGCTACCACTACCGCTACTGCTCTTACCACTACTCGCCCTAGAGAGCTCTGCTAGAAGTGCTGTTAACTGTATCTCTGGGTGTGCACCTACAGCCAGCCTATAGTCATACTCGGCAAGTATATCTATCATATCACCATTACTATTCCTTGATATTATCTCATCCCCTAGTAACTTCATGAGATCACTCTCTGCTAGACCATGTATCCTTAGCAACTCAAGCATCTTGATTCTAGCATCGTTGAACCTGCCTTGCATAACCAGTTCTACTAGCTCAGATACCTTTGCCTTATGGGATATCCCTAAAGCATGCTTCACTGTATTACTGTTAACCGCGCCGAAGCTTGCTGCTGCCTGCATTATATTCATTGAGTGTCTCAGATCACCCTTTGCATAATCGTATATGATCTCAAGTGCATCAGTTGTATATGCAACATCCTCAAGTCTACATATCTTTGCTAGATGGTTTGTTACATCCTCCTTACTCAAACTCCTGAACCTGAATATGACGCATCTACTCTGTATGGGCTCTATTATCTGTGCTATATAGTTGCATATGAGTATGAACCTTGTTGTTGATGCACTATCCTCCATTATCCTCCTCAGTGCTGTCTGTGCATCTGGTGTCATCTCATCCGCCTCATCTAGTATCACTATCTTGAATGGTATCTCTGCCATACTTGTGTACCTAGTGAACATCTTGACCTTCTCCCTCACCATGTTTATACCCCTTTCATCTGAGGCATTCAACTCTAGGGTATTATCCCTCCAATGCTCTCCAAGTATCTCCCTCGCTATACATAATGCTACTGTAGTCTTACCTACTCCAGCAGGTCCAGCGAATAGTAGGTTAGGCATATCCCTCTTCCTTACAAAGTTCTTTATACCCTCGAGTATTTCCCTCTGGTTAACTACATCATCGAGCCTCCTAGGTCTATACTTCTCTACCCACATCAACTCCGCTATGCTCATACAGGTATGAATCTTTGCTACTGCTAATAAATAAATTGCTACTTAACCATTAATATACAACTCTCTACAGTATAGTAATGTGAGGCTAGAGGATACTGCTAGAGTGTATACTCTAGGGTATATGCTAGAACCCATAAGGGTCAGGTTCAAGAAGAGCCTGAGGCTAGATACGCTCATAAAGTTAGAGGCAAGGGAGGATGAGAGTAGAGCCTTGCCCCGATGGCTCGCTAAGATACTATCCACATATGGTATAGTTGATATACAAGAGCCCGAGATGGGTATAGAGCTTCTTAGGGCATTGAGCAGGGAGAGGGTATCTGGTAGCAGTATAACAACGCTGGAACCTAACTTCTACATAAAGGTGAGAGATTTTATAGATGATATGAAGCGTAGAGAGGCAAGGAAGGATATCAGCGTAGAGAGGCTGATGGTAACACTGCAAGATATCATACTCTTGAGGTTAGATAAGATGATCAACCATGCTAAATCCTCTTATGCTATACAGGAGGTAGAGCAGAGATTGAGTATAGAAGAGAGGTTACTACTCAAGTCAATGCATGCCAGTATAGAGGAGTTCAAGGCGTATCTGATGGGCAATGATAATAACAATGGCTATAATGAGAAGGATGGTAGGATATGATGGGGCGATGATGAGGCGATAGTGGATGAGTCAGTTGACATCAGACAATAGCAGTATAAAGGAGTTAAAGGATACAATGGTAGACTTCCTGAAGGGCTTCAGGGATAGGAGCGGGAGGTACAAGTACAGAGAGTACATAGGTGCTATGAGCGCCAAGCAATCAAAGTCCATAGTAATAGATTACAACGACCTTGTACTGTATAACCAGGATGCTATAGTAAGAGGATTACTAGAGGAGCCTCGTCTGGTCCTCAAGGAATCTGAATCTGCTGTATACGAGGTATTGAGGATACATGATCCTAGATATGCAGAGAGTATAAGGGATGGGATAAGGGTAAGGATAACCAATTATCCTAACGAGGTTAAGATGAGGGATATAGATGCTACCATGATAGGCAAGATGATAACCACTACAGGTATGCTTGTTAGGGCATCAGAGGTCAAGCCCTTCGTAACAGAGTTCTACTATAAGTGTAGTGAGGGACATGAAGGATATATCGCTAGAGATGAGAGGGTCAAAGGTAACGATATACTCTGCCCCATCTGCAGAGAGGATGCTACAATAAGTGTAGAGAAGGGCAGGTTCAGTAACCTACAAGTTATAAGGATGCAGGAGCTGCCAGAGGACCTCCCTCCAGGGCAGTTACCATACCATATAGATGTCATACTGATGGATGATATAGTAGATATCGCTAGACCTGGGGATAGGATAATACTCACAGGGATAGTCGGTGTAGAGAAGGATGCAGAGGGTAAGAGTATGGATATTCCATTGTATAGGATAAGACTTACAGCAAATAATGTAGAATTCTTGAATGAGAGAAGGGAAGATAATAAACGGAGTAGGGATGGTAGCAAGTCAATAATAACAGAGGAGGATGAGAAGGAGATCAAACGCTTGGCTAATAAGGAGAATGTATATGAACTGCTAATAGACTCATTCGCTCCCCATATCTTTGGACATGATATAATCAAGGAGGCTATACTGCTCCAGATAGTTGGTTCTCCTGCTAAAGTGCTAGAGGATGGTACCAAGATAAGGGGGGATATAAATATACTCTTGGTTGGGGACCCTGGTACAGCTAAGAGTGAGTTATTGAAGTATGCTGCTAGAATAGCACCTAGAGGCTTGTACACATCTGGGAGAGGATCTACAGCAGCAGGTCTAACAGCAGCCGTAGTCAGGGATAAGAGTGGGATGATGATGCTCGAGGCAGGAGCTGTAGTGCTGGGTGATCAGGGTTTAGTCTGCATAACAGAGGATACAGAGATCTATACAGGTAATGCTCTAATCCCTATAAAGCAACTATGGGATATGATAGGCTCCCCAGTATATATAACAAGAACTGGTAGGGAGGCAAAGCGCTGCATAATCCCTGTTGGAGTTTATGATAGTAAGAATAGGATGGATATTGGATACCATGCCTTTGCTATCATGAGAAAGAGGTATACTGGAGATATCATCAGATTAACCTTTGCATCTGGCTTAACGCTAGAGGTTACACCAGAGCATCTGCTGAGACGTGCTACAGATGTAAAGAATCTATGGAAGCCTGCTAAAGATATTAAACCTAAAGAGATGTTAAAGTCTCCAGTAAGGATACTTAGACCAGTGTATACTCTGAACGTTGATCCAGAGGAGGCATATGTTATAGGATGTGTCTATGGTGATGGGCATGTTACTCCATATGATATAACTATATCGCAAGCAAAGAAGAATACTGATATAGTAAATATGATACAGGATAGGATGCCTGGTTTATTCTCAATCTATGATAAAGGCGATAGAGTAAGAAGGCTTGGTAGATACATGTTAGTATCAAGTATGTATCAGCTATGGACCTCAGATAAACTGTTCTTGCAGCAAGTACACTTCTTACTCAAGAGCCCATCTATAGATAATATCCTTCTATTAAACGATGATGCACTATGGGCTTTCATAGCAGGTGTATTTGATACAGATGGTGATTTTAACCATGTTCATGGGAGAGTCTATGCAGCAAGGTTATATCCTACAATGGATGAGCATGAGGTGCATGTCATGATCTATGCATTACGCAGGTTAGGAGTCTATGCAAGAGTACATAAGAGAAGAGGTAGAAATAAGAAGAGCCTACCAGTCATACAGATATCTGGGCATGATCTTCTTAGATTTTTAGAAGGCATCAAGGAGTATAGTGTAAAGGCAAGGCGTGAGAAGATCGATCATAATAACAGTATAGTTACCAATCATAATCATAATCATAATCATAAGAGCATCAAGAGAGGAGTTGAGAGAGTGATCAAAGTTGAGAAGGTTCCTTACGATGGCTATGTATATGACCTTAGTGTGGGGGAGTACCATAATTATGAGGTCTCATTGGTCTATGTACACAACTGCATAGATGAACTCGATAAGATGAGACAGGAGGATAGGAGCGCATTGCATGAGGTTATGGAGCAGCAGACATGCTCAGTCGCAAAGGGAGGGATAGTTGCTACATTGAATGCTAGGGCTAGCATACTAGCAGCAGCGAACCCTATCCTAGGCAAGTATGACCCATACAGGAATATCACAGAGAATATCAACCTGCCTATACCATTGCTCACTAGATTCGATCTCATCTTTGCTATAAGGGATGAGCCTAACAGGGAAGGGGATGCACAACTCGCTAGGCATATACTGGGTATACATAGACGTATAGGTTATGAGAGACTGCCGTATGTAAGCATAGAGTTACTACGTAAATACTTGGCATATGCAAAACAGTTCAACCCAGTATTGAGCAAGGAGGCAGAGGATAGGATATTCGAGTACTACATGCAGATGAGAGCCAATGCAAGCCCAGATGCTATAACCATAACAGCAAGGCAGCTAGAGGCTCTCATAAGATTGGCTACTGCAAGGGCAAGGTTACTCCTAAAGAGTAATGTTGATGCCAGTGATGCAGAGAGAGCGATCTACATATTCAACTTTATGCTCAACAAGGTTGGTATAGATGTGAAGACAGGCAAGGTAGATATAGGTGTATTACATGGGATGCCTCAGAGCGAGAGGAGCAAGATGCAGCTCTTCTTAGATGTACTGAATGCGTTAGCAGGTAAGGATCAGAACCCAGTGGAGGAGCAGGCTTTTATAACTGAGTTGGTTAAGACAGGAAGGTTCACTGAAGATGATGCTAGAGAATGGATAAGGAAGGCATTATCGAGTGGTGTGATATACGAAGTAAGACAGGGCTTCTACAAGAGGGCATAAATATTAATGGCTAAGAGAGAGAAAAGGGAAGAGAGAGATAGGATAATAATAACCAAAGAAGAAGTAGAAGAGATCATCAAGAATGCTATAAGAAGTTTGTATTCTGAGTACCTCATTGGGAGGCTTGATAGAATAGAGGATGATGATATTAAGGACGTAAAGATAAAGAGGATGATTAGAGCAAGGGTTAAGAGAGAGAAGATAATAGAGAGAATAGAAGAAGAAGGATATGGAAGCCTCGAAGAGCTAGAGCGTACACTCATAGAAATAGAGAAGGTAGATATATTCTTTAAGGCATTCAATATTTTAGCAGGTAGGGACAATAAACCCATGGAAGGAGCATCGATAACAGCTCTGGTAAATACTGGCAAGTTCACAGATGATAAAGCAAATGAAAGGATGAAGGGTTCACTTGAGGCTGTATATGAGGTTAGGACAGTGTTCTACAATATGGCTTCACGGTGGCCTACATGGAGAATAAGATGATACTCATCAAAGACCTCGAGTTGGATGGAGATGTAAAATCGCTCCTCACTAGATTAGGTTATACCATGCTCTACCCACCGCAGTACGAGGCGATAAATAAAGGGGTACTTGAAGGGGAGAGTATGCTTATAACTACACCTACTGCCAGCGGTAAAACTCTGATAGCATTGCTTGCAGCTGCTAATGTTATCAGTAAGAGCCTAGGCAAGGTTGTGTATCTTACTCCTTTAAGGGCATTAGCTAGTGAGAAGTATAAAGAGTTCAAGGTACTTGAGAGCATCAAGGATGGATGCAAGGTTACTATATCCACTGGTGATTACGACTCCTCTGGTGAGGAGTTGAATGATTCAGATATTATAGTACTGACATATGAGAAGATGGACTCTCTATTCAGACATAATGCAAGATGGATAGATGATATAGTATTGTATGTCTTCGATGAGGTACATATGCTAAGCGATAGAGAGAGGGGGTCTACAATAGAGATAATCCTTACTAGGGCGTTGAGTAAAGATGTACAGATAATAGCCTTGAGTGCAACTATAGAGAATGCTACAGAGATAGCATCGTGGTTGAGATGCAAGTTAGTAGATACCAGATGGAGACCCACTAGATTACTCGAGGGTGTATACTCACATGGAGTGATATACTACAACGATGGTAGCAAGAGGAGTGTACAGGTGAGCAGGTATGGTGCTGCAGTTGATATAGCATTGGATACTGTTAATGACGGTGCCCAAGTACTCATATTCGTTGAGAGTAGGAAGAGAGCATTATCACTAGCAAAGCAGACAGCAGAGGCGTTAAAGAGTAAGAATAGAAGTGAAGGTAAGGATGATGCTGGGAGAGATAAAGTGAGCAGTTACATCAAGGCCCTTCTTGAGGGTGATGAGAGCGAACTGGCAAGGACCCTAGCAGGTGTGATGAGTAACCTCACTGCATTCCATCATGCAGGTCTAAGCCCGCATGCTAGAGGTGTAGTTGAGGATGCCTTCAGGGATGGTGCGATCAAGGTATTAGTAGCTACTCCTACATTGGCAGCAGGTGTTAACCTACCAGCAAGGAGGGTTGTGATCTCAAGTCTTACAAGGTACGATTATGAGCAAGGCTGTAGCAGTAGGATAAACGTCAATGAGTATAAGCAGATGTGTGGTAGGGCAGGTAGACCAAGGTACGACGAGTATGGCGAGGCTATAATAATAAGTAACAACGTTGAGGAGGCATTCGATCAGTACATAAATGCAGAGCTCGAGCCTATAAGATCAACGCTAAGAGATGATAGAGTGTTAAGGAGGCATATACTCGCTAGTATAGCCATGAGTGATGGTATGAAGGAGAGGGAGTTGTATGAGTTCTTCTCTAGAACTTTATTGGCAGAGCAGTACGATAACAAGTATATAATACCCAAGTTCAATGCAGCATTAGAGTATCTTACAGTTGAGGGTATGATAGAGTCTACCGATACTCTCACTGCCACTAGATTCGGTAGGAGGGTATCTATGCTATACATAGACCCAGAGTCCGCTGTTATGATGAGGAGTGCATTGAGTAAGATAAGGAGAGTGAAGAGGTTAACTGTAGGGCTTCTACATGTAATAACAGAGTGCCCAGACTTCTACCCAAGACTACAGTTAAGGAGCAAGGACCTAGATGAGGCTATAATGCTTATAGATGAGCATGGTGATGAGTTCATAGATGAGGTTGATGAGTACAGTATATCCAGGAGTCTACTTGCTCTGTATGCATGGATAAACGAGTACAGTGAGAAACGTCTCTATGAGAGTCTGGGTGTAGAACCTGGTGATATGTATAGGATGATCGAGGTAAGTGACTGGTTACTCTACTCGATGCACTCCATAGCAGTTCTTATGAATAAGAGGAGTATACTCAGGGATATAGATATACTGAGGTATAGGGTCAGATACGGAATCAGGGATGAGTTGATACCATTGGTTACACTCGAAGGTATAGGAAGGGCTAGGGCTAGGGCATTATATGATAATGGATTCCATGATATCAAGAGTATAGCAGGTGCGAGTATAGAGCGCCTAGAGATGGTAAAGGGTATAGGGCGTAAAGTTGCAGAGAGTATAAAGAATCAGGCTGTGAGGATGGTTTATGAAGAGAAGAAGAGAGTCGGTTCTTAGCATAAAGTTTACGTTTGTATGTATTTAATGTATCTACTTATACTTGCTATTCTTACTTCTCTTAGGTTATAGTAGTTTATGCTCTCTGAACCCTTCCTCATCCCCTACGATGAGATGATAACCTATCTTAACTCTTGAACAGTCATCCACACAGACCTTGCTGCTCCATCCCATATATACCGTATTGCCTCTAAGAACGATGCTTACATCATCTGCATATACATGAGCCATACTCCTAACCATGAATCCATTTATATAGTCACCCCTTACGTATACAACCTCCCCTATATCCTTACCATCTATATATACAAGCATGGCAGTTGTGTAACCGTCTATATCCACTACTAGTTTGGTTATTGTGTTAGCATCTATATCAATACCTATATCGTGGCTTGATACTACTCCATGACTCGCTATTGTAGCGAATCTTAAACCACTGCCATCTATGTACGTTAGGCCTATGAATGCTCCATCTGAGATGAGCAATGGTGCTGATATGCTGTTACTGCTTATCAGTACTGCATTATTGAAGCTACGTCCATTATCGTTACTTATCCTTAGGTATATGCTATTGCTCTCATACCCTGTATCACTCATCCATGCAATATATACATCCTTACCCTCTGCTACCATGGATACGAACCCAGAGTCAACTGTAGCATCACTAAGCACTATGGTATCAGAGAATGTTCTGCCGTAATCATGGCTTACTCTGAGCATCACCTTGAATATGCCATCGGAGTTGTCATGCCATGCTATGTATACGCTAGAGCCTTCTGCATCTAATACTACACTCTCCGAGTCTCCTCCATTATCGCTTATATTTACTGTCTCGCTGAATGTATGACCTCCATCGTTGCTGATCCTCAGTAGAACATCTGTATCACCATCAGTAGAGTCTATCCATGCTATATATACCATGTTACCCTCAACATCCATCACAGGGAATGTAGAGTCACCTCTGTTATCACTTAGGTTGATGCTCTTGAATGATACTCCATCACTGCTCCTGCTCAGGAATACATCGTACCTTCCATCTACCTCGCTCTGCCATACTATATATACACCCGAGCCCTTCGTTACTACACCGTTGATTATAGCATCATCTACATACTCTATGGTACTACTCCTGTATGTATTACCCCCATCACGACTAGATGCAAGTATGATACTCTTTGTTGCATGATCATACCATGCTATATATACGTAAGGTCCATGTACTGATATAGATATATTAGCCTTGAGCATGGCATCGTTACTTATCAGAGTAGCATCATCTATGAGTCTTAACTGAAGCACACCGAAGCCTATGTACTGCATAGCTACATATACGATTACTACCAGCACGCCTAATAGAATGAGTCTTCTATCCATGATCATCTATGGATAACGATGGATGATGGTAACCTCTCACCATACTTACCATCTGGGAGTGAGTCTATCATGTAATCTGGAATCGGATGCTCCTCCGTATCAACATTAACCATCGTAAATACTCTGAAGGATGGATTCTTCATAACTCTGGTATCTATTATATCATTTGGTATGCTACACCTGATCTCATCTCCTCTCACTATGTATCTATCCTCTACATTCAGCAATGGTAAGACCCATCTACTGCTATTAGCATCGTACAATGCTATATACCAACCACTGTATCCTTTGATATATCCCTCTGGGAAGTACGGTAGCACAACAAAGTAATGCCTATTCTGGTCTGATGCATCTGTATACTCTAACTCCCATATATACACACTCTCATGATCGTACTCCTTTATACTATCTAGTCCACCTTTAACTCTAATTATTAGATTGATTGCATCTCTATCCTTGCTAACAGATATAGCTGTTATATCATGGAAATCTCTGATGTAAGGTATATGCTTCCCGCTGAATAATGGGATAACATTGGTATCATTCAGTTCATCGTATATCACTAGAGTATCTGATATGAGATTAATAGATAGTATGAGTATTGTTATAGCTATAATAGCAGCAGTTGCAGTTATAATAATAGATAATACCTTGTATCTGCTTATGATCTCTGATATATACATTATATCTCATTATAGTATAGTGATCATCTGTTTAAATCCTTATCTTATCTTATCTTATCTTCTTATCTAATTCCATCTTATCTTCTTACTTGCCATCATATACCATTATAATCATCATTATGTACTCTTACTGTTATAGTTACTGTTTAATCATCATTAATAGTTAAATGCTTCTACTATCCTCGATTATCCTCACCAACATATCTCTGAGCCTCTTATCTATATTATATAAGGATAGTACAGTATCTGGTTCCGTTAGTAACCTCCTCCTGAACTCCGGATTCCTAGCAGCCTCCTGTAGTATATCATTCAGTATATCATTATCCATCATTAATAACTATAGGCTTAGATTAATAAATACATATACGTATACAGGTTACATGATCGATGGAGTATCACTAGAGTACCTTAAAGGATTCGTGGATAAGTATAATAGTAGCAGCAGTAGGTATACTGAGGTTAGATACCATAAGAGGATATTGAACGAGGTTAGGTTCACTAAAGGTAAGCAAGAGAGGGTAAGGAGTATACTCAAGGCTGGTGTGGGTATAAGGGTACTGAGCAACTCTCACTGGGGGTTCAGTAGTACAAGCACTCTAGATGAGGAGTCTCTATACAGTACATTACGTAATGCTAAGAAGGCATCTGATGCATTATCATACAGTAGCGCTAGGAAGGTAGAGGGTCTCGCTGATGCAAGACTTGCAGTAGGTAGATTCGAGAACTGTAGTATAAAGAGTATTGATGTAAGGGATATCATAGAGATGGTCAGGGATGCTGAGAAGGAGGCTAGACGTGTAGATATAAGGATAAAGTCCGCATCATCATTCTATAGGGAGATCATAGATAGGAAGATAATAGTTACAAGTGATGGTGCAGCAGTGGAGTTGGTAGACTCGAAGCCAGAGTTTGTAGTAACTGCTATAGCATCCCAAGGTAACAGGAAAGTTAGTGCTACAGAGGGTATAGGGATAACAGGTAACTATGATGATCTATTCAAGGAGATGAGCGCTTATGATATGGCAAGGAGTGCTGCAGAGAAGGCTCTAAAGTTACTCGATGCAAGGATACCTAAAGGTGAGAGAACTACTGTTATACTTGACCCTGCCATGGTAGGGCTCCTAGCACATGAGGCTATAGGTCACCTCGTGGAGGCTGACTTTGTACTCTCCGGTTCCATAGCCAAGGATATGCTGAATAGTGTAGTTGCAAGTGATATAGTCACGCTGGTAGATAGTGGTAGTTCTGATATAGCAGGTAACGCTGCTGGCACCATACCAGTAGATGACGAAGGTGTATTCACTAGAAGGGTAAAGATAATAGAATCTGGTGTACTGAAGGAGTATCTGCATAGTAGGGAGAGTGCTTATATATTCAATGCAGAGCCTACAGGTAATGCAAGGGCATTCGAGTACGATGACGAGCCATTGATAAGGATGAGGAATACATACATAGAGCCTAGGGATTACACACTAGATGAGATGGTGAAGGAGGTTAAGCATGGGTATCTACTCAAGGGTGCAAGGAATGGACAGGCCGATGCTAATGGTGAGTTCATGTTCGGTGCTCAGGAGGCATACCTCATAGAGGGAGGAGAGGTGAGGGAGTTACTCAAGGGTGTGAGTATCTCTGGTATAACCATGGATGTACTGAAGAGTATAGATGCTATAAGCAGGGACTTCAAGTACGATATAGGTACAGGGTACTGTGGTAAGTACCAGCCCATGAAGGTAGATGGAGGAGGAGCATACCTCAGATGTATCGCAACGGTAGGTGGTGTATGATATGATGGATATAGATATAGATACCATACTCAATACGGCAGAGAGCACTCTCAGAGAAGGCTTGAGGATGGGTGCAGATGAAGTGGAGGTTTACGCTATACGAGCAAGGGATGTGACAGCGTTCGTAGAGAATAATAGTGTAAAGCATGTTAAGATACATGAACCTAGGGGTGTAGGCTTAAGAGTCTTATATAGGAAGAGGATGGGATTCGCATCCGTTAATACTCTAGATAACGGTAGTATAGGATACGCTTTAGATACAGCATTGAAGATAGCGAAGGTGAGTGTATACGATAGATACAATACCCTTCCAGACCCAAGGCATGTAGATACACTTGAAGGCATATACGATGATATCATAGAGTCGTTCAGTGTAGACGATGCAGTAAGATACGCTAATGATATGCTCAATACAGCAAGGGGTTATGACTCTAGAGTCACTGTGGATAGTGGGGTGTTCAGTGCATCTATGCTCATTCATGTTATATGCAATAGCAGGGGTATATCATTACATGAGAGGATGAGTATATTCTCATGTAGTATAATGGGTATGGCTAGAGAGGGTAACTCTGTATCCAACTTTGATGTACAGAGTACTGCTACTCATAGACTCAAGGATATAGATGTTCATAGAACTGCATCAAGGTTCGCAGAGAATGTGGTAGGTACTCTAGACAGTAAGGCATGTGAGGGGTTCAAGGGTTCCATGGTACTTGCGCCTAACGCTACTCTAGATATCATAAAGGAGCCGTTGGTATTCTCTGTGAATGCCCATAACGTACAGAGGAATGCGAGTAGGTTCAGTAAGATGCTTGGTAGAGAGGTAGGGAGTAGCGATCTTACAGTTATAGATGACGCAAGGCTGATAGAGTGTATAAATGCATCGTCGTTCGATAGGGAGGGCGTACCTACTAGGAGGAATGTGGTTATAGATAAGGGTACACTGAAGCAGTTCCTGCATAACAGCTACACAGCAAATAGATCCAATGCAGAGAGTACTGGTAATGCATCTGGTAGTGTAAATACTCCACCGTTGATAGATGCTACTAACTTCATCATCTCCCCTGGTAGTATATGCTATGAGGATATGATAAAGGAGGTTAAGCGTGGTATAATCATAAACAGATTCTCAGGTAACGTTAACCCTGTGGATGGTAACTTCTCTGGAGTAGTCAAAGGAGGCTACCTGATAGAGCGTGGAGAGGTTAAGCATCCAGTAAGGGAGGTTATGGTTGCGGGTAATGTATTCGATGCACTGAAGAGTATATCGATGGTATCAAAGGAACAGGTATCTGTTATGGATTCTTTACTCCCTTACATAGTAGTTGATGGTGTGTCATTTACGGTATAAAATAAATAACAATTGATTGGCTTATATAAGTGAAGTGGAATGGAATGATGATGATAATAATGATGATGATAATGATGATGATGATAAATAATAATAATAAGAATGTTCTGATTAATTAGATAGTAAATTAACAAATGGTTGCATACTATACTTGCATGCTCTATCTATGCTGTAGGCTTCCTCACTATAACTGTGCCTTGCATCCATGGGTGTGGCACACAATGGTACTTGTACTCACCAGGTTTAGTGAATACGAACTCGAACCTATCTCCAGGCATTAGATACCCTGTAGTAAGTTTATCCTTATGCTCTAACGTATCGAATGCCCCACTGAAAGGGTCTACATACTTGTCATTGCTGGTTACTGTATGTGGGGTCGAGTCTTCATTTATCCATACTACCTTGTTGTTCTGCCCTAGCACTACACTTATCCTCTTAGGCATGAAATTATCTGGCTGGTTTGGGTCATAGGAACCTGCAAGTATACTAACCTCCGTTATGTTATGGGGTTTCTTCCACTCTGCAGGTACTGCTGGCTTTTTATTTATCTCTGGTAGGTAAGAGAACTGGTAGTACGCTATACTAACCCCTATAATGAGGACGAACGCTACAGCTCCTATGACGAACGGGCTCTTCTCCTTCTCTATAGTCGTCATAGCATAAATTCCGCTTACTACATTTATAAATGTTAATAGACATAGTTGCTTTTATTAACATATGTGTAGTATGGATATGCGTGCATACATAGAGATAGACCTAGAACCTGGGAGGGATGTACTAGCATCTGCTAATATAATAAGGCAGATAGAAGGGATCAAGGAGGCACACGCAGTATCTGAGCACTGTGATATACTCGCAGTTATAGAAGCTAGGGACCTCAAAGGTATATACAGCATAGTGATGAGGAAGATACAGATAATAAAGGGAGTGAGTGATACAAGGATACTCCCCTGTATAGATATATAAATAAAGATAATATATTGAATCTTTGGGTTACTTACCTTACAGGTAATGCATCTTTGCCTGTATCATCCATCACTGATGATGGCTTCACGCTATCTGTTAACTGCTGTACTCTAGTATCTGTACCTGTTACTTCCGTCTTGACTGCTATCTGAGGAGCAGTAACCTCTCTGTACTCTATGGTAGGCTTTGGTGTAGGCTCCTTTGTTATAGGTTTGACCTGCTTCACTGCTTTTGCCTGCTGACTCAGATACCTGTACACATGGAATACACCTGCGAATGTTATCAAGACCAGCCCTATGAAGAATAACTGTACATTCCTGAATCCGTTTATGCCTGCATA
>Ga0197142_1002011_pt1 | contig 18153 bp, 5 predicted proteins | sample GBS60_MetaG_FD_148614 | JGI IMG/M metagenome (GOLD analysis project Ga0197142, IMG submission 148614) | Sediment microbial communities from Great Boiling Springs, Gerlach, Nevada, United States - GBS 60_MetaG | ecosystem: Environmental > Aquatic > Thermal springs > Hot (42-90C) > Sediment...
TGTGCCGTTGAGGGGAACGCCGACTACATCGTGAGCCGGGACCCCCATCTGCTGGGTCTGGGCGAGTATGAGGGCATCCCCATCCTGGACCCCACCGCCTTCGCCCGCATCCTGGAGAAATGACCAATGACCAAATGACCAATGGCGAAATGACCAATGACCAATGGCCAATGACCAATGACCGAATGAATGACCAATGACGAAATGATCACCAGCCCCCAGGAGGCCCGAAATGCCCGATCTCAACGAAATCGCCCGACAGATTGTCCCGTTCCTGGCCCCCTTCCTCCCCTACCTGCTGAAGGCCGGAGAGAAGGCCGCCGAGGAGGCGGGCCGCAAACTGGGCGCAGCGGCCTGGGAACTGGCCCAGGCCCTCTGGAACAAACTGCGCCGCAAGAAGAACGTGGAGCAGGTGGCGCAGACCGTCGCTGCCCTGCCCGATAACCAGGCCCTGCGCGAGGCTCTGCGCGAAGAAATCGCCCGCGCCCTGGCCGAAGACCCCGCCCTGCGGGAGGAAGTGGCCCGCCTGATGCAGAGTGAAGTCGTTCAGCGGGTGCTGGCCGAAGGCGGCAGCCAGATTCGGGATGTCGTCCAGGAAGCCGAGGGTGGACCTACCACCCAGGAGGTCCAGGCCTGCCAGGGGAGTACCGTGGAGAACGTCCGCCAGATTCGCCGAAGGTGAGCGCCGATGACTGCAGAGCCGCGCCCGGTCCACCAGGAAATCCACGCCGAACCCGGCGCCCACATCCAGAACGTCGTCCAGGCGGTCATTGAGCAGGTCACCCTCGGCGTACGTGCCCTGCCGACGGACTACGCCACCCGCATCGCCAACTTCCTCTGCGACTACCTGGGCACGCCCGAACGCCCCGTCCCCTTTGGCGGGCGGGAGGAGGCCCTGCAGGCGCTGAACCGCTGGCTGGACGACCCCACCGCACCGCCCTACCTCCTCCTGGCCGCCCCCGCCGGCCGCGGCAAATCCGCCCTCCTGGTCCGCTGGCTGGAGCGCCTGCGCCAGCGCACCCCCGACCTGCCGGTGGTCTTCGTCCCCGTCAGCCTGCGCTACGAGACTGCCTCCCAGGCCGTCTTCTTCGCCGCCCTGGCCGCCCGCCTGGCCCACCTCTTCGGCGAGAAGGTCCCCGCCGACCTGAGCCAGGCCCCCGACGTCTGGCGGGGAATGGCCAGCAGTTACCTGAACCGTCCCGCCCCCAACGGCCGCCTGCTGGTGGTGCTGGACGGCCTGGACGAAGCCACCGACTGGCAGGCGGGGCCCGACCTCTTCCCCTTCCAGCCGCCGCCGGGCCTGCGCGTCGTCGTTTCGGCCCGCTGCCTGGCCGGCGAGCGCGGGCCGGAGGGCTGGCTGCGCCGCCTGGGGTGGGACCGCCTGGCCCGCCCCCTGGACCTGGACCCGCTGACCCGTGAGGGCGTGGCCGAAGTCCTGCGGAGCATGGGCTTTCCCCTGGACGAACTGGGCCGCCGGGTGGACATCGTGGCCGAACTGCACCGCCTGAGCGAGGGCGACCCGCTGCTGGTGCGCTTGTACGTGGACGACCTCTGGGCAAGGGGAGAAGCGGCCGCCCGCCTGCGGCCGGAGGACCTGCGCACCCTGCGGCCTGGCCTGGAGGGCTACTTTGACCGCTGGTGGGAGGACCAGCGCAAACAGTGGGGAGAGAAAGCCCCTCTCAAGGAGCCGGCCGTACGGGAAGTGCTCAACCTGCTGGCGGCCGCTCTGGCCCCCCTGGGGCAGGAGGACCTGCTGGCGCTGAGCCAATTGGATACCTGGACGCTGGAGGAGGCCCTGCGCCTGCTGGCCCGCCTGGTGGTGGGAGACGGGAAACGGCAGGGCTACGCCTTCAGCCACCCCCGCCTGGGGCAGTACTTCTGGGAGAAGTTGAGCCGAAGGGAACAGCAGGCCCTGGAGGGGCGCTTCCTGGACTGGGGGCTTGGGTGCGTGGAGGGGCTCCGCCGGGGGGAAGTGGCCCCGCAGGAGGTTTCCCCCTACCTGGTGCGCGCCCTGGGGGGCCACCTGGCGCGGGCCGGGGCAGGGCCGGAGGACTGGCTGCGCCTGGTGCACGGCGCCTGGGCAGCGGCGGGCGAGGCGCTGGAGGGGGCCTATAGTTTGTTCCTCCACGACGTGGCGCGGGCCTGGCGGGCCTGTGCGGCCGCCGACCGGGAGGCAACCGCCCGGGGCGAACCGGCCCCCTACCTGGGCGGGGAGGTGCGCTGCGCGCTGGTGGAGGCCAGTTTGCACTCCCTGGCCGGGAACATCCCCCCGGCCCTGCTGGCCGCGCTGGTGGAGAAAGGGGTATGGACCCCCGCCCAGGGCCTGGCCTACGCCCGCCAGGTGCCCGATACTCGGCAACAGGCAGAAGCCTTTGAGAAACTGGCCCCCCACCTGCCAGAGGGCCTGCTACTCCAGGCCCTGGACACCGCCAGGAACATCGGGGACGAATACGCCCGCGCCCACGCCCTGGCCGCCATGGCCCCCCACCTGCCACAAGACGAGCAACCCCAGGTGCTGGATGAGGCCCTGACCGCCGCCAGGGAAATCCAGGATGGATATTGGCGCGCTGAAGCCCTGGCCGCCCTGGCCCCCCACCTGCCAGAAGACCTGCTGGAGCAGGCCCTGGCCGCCGCCAGGGAAATCGGGGATGAATCCGCCCGCGCCGAGGCCCTGGCCGCCCTGGCCCTCCGGCTGACCGAAATGGGCTACCCTCAAGAGGCCCTGGCTGCCGCCAGGGAAATCCGGGATGCAGACGACCGCGCCCAGGCCCTGGCCGACCTGGCCCCCCACCTGCCCGAAGACGAGCAACGCCAGGTGCTGGATGAGGCCCTGGCCGCCGCCAGGGAAATCCGGGATGCAGACGACCGCGCCCGGGCCCTGGCCGACCTGGCCCCCCACCTGCCCGAAGACGAGCAACGCCAGGTGCTGGATGAGGCCCTGGACACCGCCAGAAAAATTGGGGATGAATCCGCCCGCGCCCAGGCCCTGGCCGACCTGGCCCCCCGCCTGCCGCCAGGGCAACAACCACAGGTTCTGGCTGAGGCCCTGGCCGCCGCCAGGGAAATTGAGTGGGAATCCGCCCGCGCCGAAGCCCTGGCCGCCCTGGCCCCCCACCTGCAATCAGAGATGCAGGAAGATGCTTTGAAACAGTTTCAAATGATCATCCAAGAAGAAGAAGAGAGTTATTGGTACCACTATGACGAAGACCAAGTCTGGGGCACCAACACAGCACTTGAAATAGCAGATGAACTCGATCAAATCCGAGCCGTTTTTGCTTCCTCTTTGGCTAAATTGGGGCAAGTCCAAGAAGCTCTGAACATCGCAGGAAACATTTGGTTAGAATCCTACCGCGCCGAAGCCCTGGCCGACCTGGCCCCCTACCTGCCATCCGACCTGCTGGCCGAGGCCCTGACTGCCGCCAGGAAAATCGGGGATGCAGACGACCGCGCCCGTGTCTTGGCCGCCCTGGCCCCCCACTTGCCACCGGAGCAACAATCCCAGGTGCTGGACGAGGCCCTGGACGCCGTCAAGAACATCGGGGACGAATCTGCCCTCGCCCAAGCCCTGGCCGACCTGGCTCCCCGCTTGGCCGAATTAGGCTACCCTCAAGAGGCCCTGGCCGCCGCCAGGGAAATTGAGGATGAGGACGACCGCGCCCAGGCCCTGGCCGCTCTGGTCCCCCGCCTGGCTGAACTGGGCTACCCTCAAGAGGCCCTGGCCGTCGTCAGGGAAATCCGAGATGCCAAAACTCGCACCAAAACCCTGGCCGCCTCGGCCCCCCGCCTGGCCGAATCGGGCTACCCTCAAGAGGCCCTGGACGCCGCCAGGGAAATCCGGGATGCCAAAACTCGCGCCAAAGCCCTGGCCGACCTGGCCCCCTACCTGCCGCAAGATGAGCAACGCCAGGCGCTGGATGAGGCCCTGGCCGCCGCCAGGGAAATCCGGGATGCCAAAACTCGCGCCAAAACCCTGGCCGACCTGGCCCCCTACCTGCCACAAGACAAGCGCCCCCAGGCGCTGGATGAGGCCCTGGACGCCGCCAGCGAAATCCGGAATGCCAAAACTCGCGCCAAAGCCCTGGCCGACCTGGCCCCCTACCTGCCACAAGACAAGCGCCCCCAGGCGCTGGATGAGGCCCTGGACGCCGCCAGGGAAATCCGGGATGCCAAAACTCGCACCAAAACCCTGGCCGACCTGGCCCCCTACCTGCCACAAGACAAGCGCCCCCAGGCGCTGGATGAGGCCCTGGCCGTCGCCAGGGAAATCGGGGATGCAGACGACCGCGACCGGGCCCTGGCTGCTTTGGCCCCCCGCCTGGCTGAACTGGGGTACCCTCAAGGGGCCCTGGACGCCGCCAGGGAAATCCGGGATGCCAAAACTCGCACCAAAGCCCTGGCTGCCTCGGCCCCCCGCCTGGCCGAATCGGGCTACCCTCAAGAGGCCCTGGACGCCGCCAGGGAAATCCGGGATGCCAAAACTCGCACCAAAACCCTGGCCGACCTGGCCCCCTACCTGCCGCAAGATGAGCAACGCCAGGCGCTGGATGAGGCCCTGGACGCCGCCAGGAAAATCCGGAATGCCAAAACTCGCGCCAAAGCCCTGGCCGACTTGGCTCCCTACCTGCCACAAGACAAGCGCCCCCAGGCGCTGGATGAGGCCCTGGACGCCGCCAGGGACATCGGGGATGCATCCGACCGCGCCCAGGCCCTGGCCGCCCTGGCTCTCCACTTGCCGCCCGATGAGCGATCCCAGGTTCTGGCCGAGGCCCTGGACGCCGCCAGGGACATCGGGGATGCATCCGACCGCGCCCAGGCCCTGGCCGCCCTGGCTCTCCACCTGCCGCCCGATGAGCGATCCCAGGTTCTGGCCGAGGCCCTGGACGCCGCCAGGAAAATCGGTTGGGAGCCTGCCCGCGTCCGCGCCCTGGCCGCCCTGGCCCCCCGCCTGGCTGAACTGGGCTACCCTCAAGAGGCCCTGGCCACCGCCAGGGAAATCAATGATGAATACTGGCGTGCACAGACCCTGGCCGCCCTGGCCCCCCGATTGGCCGAATTGGGCTACCCTCAAAAGGGTCTGGACGTTGCCAGGGAGATTGAGCGGGCATACATCCGTGCCAATGCCCTGGCCGGCCTGGCCCCCCGCCTGGCCGAACTCCCCCGCCCGGCCCTCTACCCCCTCTGGGACGAAACCCTCCTGCTCCTGGCCCGCCGCACCCGCCCCGACCTGCTGGCGGACCTGCGGGCCCTGGTCCCGGTCATCCACGCCCTGGGCGAGGATGAGGCCATCGCCGAAACCGCCCGCGCCATCCAGGACGCCGCCCGCTGGTGGCCGTAAACGCAATACGGAGTACGCAATACGGAAATGGAACCCACCACACCCATACCCAACCCTCTCCCCATCGGCTCCATCGTCCGTGCCCGGGGGCGGGAGTGGGTCCTGATCCCCTCCCCTGACCCCCACGTCGCTCTGCTGCGCCCCCTCACCGGCAGTGAGGCCGAGGTCTGCGGGGTCTACCTCCCCCTGGTCCGGTGGGGCGTGGAGGAACTGACCCCCGCCCAGTTCCCCCTCCCCTCCCCCACCGACGCCGCCGACGCCGTCGCCGCCGAACTCCTCTGGAACGCCGCCCGCCTCTCCCTCCGGGACGGCGCCGGCCCCTTCCGCTCCCTGGGCCGCATCTCCGTCCGCCCCCGCCCCTACCAGTTCGTCCCCCTCCTCATGGCCCTCCGCCTCCACCCCGTCCGCCTCCTCATCGCCGACGACGTCGGCGTCGGCAAGACCATTGAGGCCCTCCTCATCGCCCGCGAACTCCTGGCCCGGGGCGAAATCCGCCGCATCGCCGTCCTCTGCCCCCCGTACCTCTGTGACCAGTGGCAGCAGGAACTGGCGGAGAAGTTCCACCTCCCCGCCGTCGTCATCCGCTCCGGCACCGTCGGCCCCCTGGAGCGGGAGACCCCGCCCGACCGCAGCATCTTTGAGCACTACCCCCACATCGTCGTCAGCATTGACTACGCCAAGTCCGACCGGCATCGGGCCAACTTCCTCCTCCACTGCCCCGAGTTCGTCATCGTGGACGAGGCCCACGGCGCCGCTCAGCCCCCCGGCCACCGCCCCGCCCAGCAGCAGCGCCACCAACTCCTGCGCGACCTGGCCCGCGCCCCCCACCGTCATCTCCTCCTCCTCACCGCCACCCCCCACAGCGGCGTGGAGGACTCCTTCCGCTCCCTCCTGGCCCTCCTCCACCCCGACTTCGCCGCCCTGGACCTCCACGCCCTGAGCGAACCGGCGCACCAGGCCCTGGCCCGCCACATCATCCAGCGCCGCCGCGCCGACGTCTCCCGCTGGCTCGGCGCCGACACCCCCTTCCCCCAGCGCATCTCCGTGGAGGAGACCTACGACCTCTCCCCCGCCTACGCCGCCCTCTTCCGGCAGGTCTACGAGTTCAGCCGGGAACTGGTCCGCAGCGGCGACACCCTCACCGGCTGGCGGCGCCGCATCCGCTACTGGTCCGCCCTGGCCCTCCTGCGCTGCGTGATGTCCAGCCCCGCCGCCGCCCAGGCCGCGCTGGAAAAACGGCTCCGGGGCGAGGAACCCCTGGCCGACGAAGAGGCCGGGGACGAGGCCTACGCCCCCTACATCTACGAATCCTCCGAGAGGGAGACGGTGGACGTCGCCCCCGCCGCCATCGTGGAGGAGGGGGAGCGGGACCTGGGGGAGAGCGAGCGCCGTCACCTGCGCCGATTCGCCCAAATGGCCGCCGCCCTCCAGGGTTCCGACGACGACCGCAAGACCGTCCGCTGCGCTGAAATCGTCGCCGGACTCCTGCGGGAGGGGTACGCGCCCATCGTCTGGTGCCGCTACATCGCCACCAGCGACTACCTGGCCCGGGAACTGGAGCGCCGCCTGCCCGCCCTCCTCCCCGCCCCCCTGGCCTCCTCCCTGCGGGTCATCTCCGTCACCGGCGCCCTCTCCGAGGACGAGCGCCGGGAACGGGTGGCCGAACTGACCCGCTCCCCCGTCCGGGTGCTGGTGGCCACCGACTGCCTCAGCGAGGGGATCAACCTCCAGGAGCATTTCACCGCCGTCGTCCACTACGACCTCCCCTGGAACCCCAACCGGCTGGAACAGCGGGAGGGACGGGTGGACCGCTTCGGCCAGCCCGCCCCCCAGGTCAAGGCCGTCCTCCTCTACGGAGTGGACAACCCCGTGGACGGCGCCGTCCTGGACGTCCTGCTGCGCAAGGCACGGGAAATCCACCGCTCCCTGGGCGTCGCCGTCCCCGTCCCCGTGGACAGCGAGACCGTTATGGAGGCCGTCCTGCGCGCCCTCTTCTTCCGCTCCCCCGCCGCGGGCCGTCAACTCCCCCTCCCGCTGATGCCCCAGGAAGTGACCGACCTCCACCGCCGCTGGGAGGAGGACGCCCGCCGGGAGGAGGAGAGCCGCACCCGCTTCGCTCAGCACGCCATCCGCCCCGAAGAGGTGGCCCGGGAACTGGAGGAGACCGACGCCGTCCTGGGCGACCCGCAGGCCGTGGAGCGCTTCGTCCTCAACGCCTGCCAGCGCCTGGGCGCATCCGTCCAGCGGGAAGGGGAGGGCGTCTGGCGCCTGCGCAACCTGACCGCCCTCCCCGAAATGGCGCGCGTCCACCTGCCCCCGGAGGCGGAGGCCGGAGAGTGGCGGGTCTGCTTTGAGATGCTCCCCTACCGGCGGGACCGGGCCACCGTATTGGGACGTCACCACCCCTTCGTGGAAGCGCTGGCCCGCTACCTCCTGGAGGCCGCCCTGACCCAGGGCCCCCGCGCCCCCGCCCCCCGCTGCGGCGTGGTGCGGACCTCCGCCGTCCCCCGCCGCACCGTCCTCCTCCTGCTCCGGCTGCGGTTCCTGCTGGAGGGCGGTGGGGACGGCGGAACCCCCGCAGGGGGAAGCCCCCTCCTGGCCGAAGAGGTCCGGGTTGTCGGCCTTCGCGGCCTGCCCCCCGGCCCGGTGGAGACCCTGGGGGAGTCGGAACCCCTGGACCTGCTCCGGAACCTCCCGCCCGAGGCCAACGTTTCCCCCCAGGAACGGCGGGAGACCCTGGAGGAGGCACTGGCGGCCTGGCCCGACCTGCAGGCGCACCTCCGCCCGCTGGTGGAGGCGCGCGCCCGTCGCCTGGAGGAGGCCCACCGCCGGGTGCGCTCCGCGGCCGGCATCGGCACCTCCGTCCGGGCCCGGCTCCACTGGCCGCCCGACCTCCTGGGCCTCCTCGTCCTGATGCCCATCCCGAAGGGGGTGGCCCGATGAAGCGCTTCCCCACCCTCACCCTGGAGGGCGGCCTGCTGGCCGCCGACCTGATAGAAGAAATCGCCGCTGGCACCGCCCCGGGCCAGAAACCCGCCGACTTCGGCCTGGATAGCCGCCGCCACCTGACCGATGAGATTGCCGCCGCCTGGGGGGCCGCCCGCGGCCACTGGCAGGCCTTCCGCGCCCGCCTGGAACACCTCCCCCCGGACGACCCCGCCACCTCCGTCACCCGCGACCAGTGGCTGGTGCCCTTCCTCTCCCTCCTGGGCTACACCCTCGTCTACACCCCCCGCGCCGCCGAGGCGGACGGCAAGTCCTACGCCATCTCCCACCGGGCCCTCCCGCCGGAGGGGGCCCGGGAGCCCGCAGAGGGCCTCCCCGTCCACCTGGTGGGGTTCCGCCAGATGCTGGACCGGCGGCCCGAGGGCGGCCCGGCCCGCATGGCCCCCCACTCCCTGATGCAGGAGTACCTCAACCGCAGCGAGCACCTCTGGGGCATCGTCTCCAACGGGCGGACCCTGCGGCTCCTGCGGGACTCCCTCCGCATCCACCGTCCGGCCTACCTGGAGTTTGACCTGGAGCAGATGCTGGAGGGGGAGCACTTCGCCGACTTCGCCCTCCTCTTCCGCCTCCTCCACCGTTCCCGCCTCCCCCGCACCCCCGAGGAGGCCGACGGGTGCTATCTGGAGCGGTACTACCGGATGACCCTGGAGCAGGGCGGCCGGGTGCGCGACCGCCTGCGGGACGGCGTGGAGGAGGCCCTGCGCGCCCTGGGCAACGGCTTCCTGGCCCACCCCCGGAACGACTCCTTCCGGAAACGGGTGCAGGCGGGAGAGGTGGACCCCGTCGCCTTCTACGGGCAACTCCTGCGCCTCATCTACCGCCTCCTCTTCCTTATGGTGGCCGAGGAGCGCAACCTCATCACCGCCAGTCCCGTCTACCGTCACCACTACAGCGTCGCCCGCCTGCGGGAGCGGGCCCACAGTCGGGAAGCGTACAACGAACACCCCGACCTCTGGCTGGGCCTGCAGGCCACCTTCCGCCTCTTCCAGGACGAGGACCTGGGCCGGTCCCTGGACGTCCCCCCGCTGAACGGCGACCTCTTTGACCCCCAGGGGACGGCGCTTCTGAACGACCTCCTCCTCTCCAACCGGGACCTCCTGCGGGCCGTCTGGCACCTCTCCATGTACCGGGAGGACGAGCGCACCCCCTGGCGGCGCGTCAACTACGCCGCCCTGGACGTGGAGGAACTGGGGAGCGTCTACGAGAGTCTCCTGGACTTCCACCCCCTCTTCACGGCGGACGACCCGCCCCGCTTTGAACTGGCCTGGGGGACGGAGCGCAAGTCCACCGGCTCCTACTACACCCCGCCCGACCTGGTCCACGAGTTGATCCGCAGCGCCCTGGAGCCCGTCCTCCAGGAGCGCCTGCGGAAGGCCCGGACGCGGGAGGACAGAGAGGCGGCCATCCTCTCCCTGAAAGTGTGCGACCCCGCCTGCGGCTCCGGCCACTTCCTGCTGGCCGCGGCCCGCCGCCTGGGCCGGGAACTGGCCCGCGTCCGCACCGGCGAAGAAGAGCCGCCCCCGGAGACGGTCCGGCTGGCCATCCGGGACGTCATCACCCACTGCCTCTACGGCGTGGACCGCAACCCCCTGGCCGTGGACCTCTGCAAAGTGGCCCTCTGGATAGAGGGGCACGCTCAGGGCCGGCCCCTCACCTTCCTGGACCACCGCATCCGCTGCGGCGACTCCCTGGTGGGCGTCCTGGACCTCTCCGTCCTCTCCCACGGCCTCCCCGACGGGGCCTTTGAGCCCGTATCGGGGGACGACCGGGGGGTGGCCCAGGCGCTGAAGCGGCGAAACCGCCAGGAGCGGGAGGGACAGCGGGGCCTCTTCGCCCCGCCGCGCCCCCTCCCGCCGCAGGTGGAACCGGCCCTGCTGACCCTGCCCGACGACACCCCCGAGCAGGTGAGGCGCAAGCGGGAGGCCTTTGAGCGCGCCCGCGCCGTGGGGAGCGACTGGTGGCATACCGCCACCGCCTGCCACCTCTGGACCGCGGCCTTCTTCCAGGACCTGACCAAAGAGGCCGTCGCGGCGGCGGAAGAGCAGGCCATCACCACCGACACCGTCCGCCGCTACCTGGAATCGGAGGCGGTGGACGGGCGCATCGTGGGCCGGGCCTGGGCCCTGGCCTCCCGCCACCGCTTCTTCCACTGGCCCCTGGAGTTCCCGGAGGTCTTTGCCCTCACCCCTCCCCCGCCGCCTGCGGCGGCTCCGGGGGGTGGGGTGAGGGCCGGCTTTGACGTCATCCTCTGCAACCCGCCCTGGGAAATCCTTGAACTGGAGGAGCAGGAGTTCTTCGCCACCCGCGACCCGGCGATTGCCCGCGCCCCCAATAAGGCGGCCCGCCAGCGCCTCATCCAGGCCCTCCCTCAGGAGAACCCCGCCCTCTGGCAGGAGTACCGGCGGGCGCTATGGGACGCCGACGCCCTGCGCAAATTCCTGAGCGCGAGTGGCCGATTCCCTTTCACCACTCGCGGCAGAGTGAATTCCTACTCGGTCTTCGCCGAACTCTTCACCGCGCTGGTGAACGACCGGGGCCGCGTGGGCGTCGTCCTCCCCACCGGCATCGCCACCGACGCCACCAACCAGCAGTTCTTCCGCCACCTGGTGGACACCGGCCGCCTGGTCAGCCTCTACGACTTTGAGAACCGGGAGGGACTGTTCCCCAGCATCCACCGCAGTTACAAGTTCTCCCTGCTGACCCTGAGCGGGAAACCTGTGGGACGGGGCGAGTTCGCCTTCTTCCTGACCCGCACGGAGCACCTGGGGGACCTCCAGCGGCGCTTCACCCTGGCGCCGGAGGACCTGGCCCTCCTCAACCCCAACACCCGCACCTGCCCCGTCTTTCGCACCCGCCAGGACGCCGAACTGACGAAGGCGGTTTACCGGCGCGTCCCCGTGCTGGTGAACGAAATCAGCGGCGAAAACCCCTGGGGCGTGCGCTTCAAGCAAGGATTGTTCAACATGTCCACGGATTCCCACCTCTTCCGCACGCGGGAGGAGTTGGAGCGGGCGGGATACCGGCGGGTGGGCAACCGCTTCATGCTCCCCTCTCCCGCAGGCGGGAGAGGGGCCGGGGGTGAGAGCCTCTACCTCCCCCTCTACGAGGCCAAGATGATCTGGCACTACGACCACCGCTTCGGCACCTATGCGGGCGTCGCCTCCCGCTCCGACACCCACCTGCCGACCCCTGCGCCCGAAGACCACGCCGACCCGGCCTTCGTCGTCCAGCCCTGGTACTGGGTACCCGCGGAGGAGGTGGAGGCCCGCCTGAGCGACTGGGAGCGCGGCTGGCTGCTGGGCTTCCGAAATGTGACAAATGTGACCAATGAGCGCACCGCCATTTTTAGCCTGATGCCGAAGGCGGGAGTAGGACATTCAATGCCCTTGCTTTTCGCCAAAACATCTGCAACAAGTCTCGTTCCAGCGTTAGTTGCCAATCTTGCTTCAATTGTCTTTGATTATTTCGTCCGTCAAAAAGTTGGCGGCGTGAATATGACGTTTGGCTATATCCACCAGTTTCCCGTCCTTCCGCCCCGGGCCTACACGCCGGAGGGCCTGGGGGTCATCGTCCCGCGCGTCCTGGAACTGGTCTACACCGCCTGGGACATCAAACCCTTCGCCGATGATGTGTGGCGGGAGGCGGGGGAGGACCTGCGGGCCCGCATCCGCAGGCAGTGGGAGGAGAACGCGGCGGAAACGGGCGGGCACCGCTGGCAACCCCCCGAATGGGCCGAAATCGCCCCGGACGGCATCCCGCTCCCGCCCTTCCGGTGGGACGAAGCCCGCCGGGCCCGCCTGCGGGCCGAACTGGACGCCGGTTACGCCCGTCTCTACGGCCTCACCCGCAAGCAACTGCGCTACATCCTGGACCCGGCGGACCTCACCGAGAAGGAACTGGCGGACATCCTGGACCCGTGGGAGGAGGTGGCGGACCCGCTGGACCCGCGCGGGTACGAGGAGCGCTGCCGTCGGAGCACCTTCCCCGGCGAGACCTTCCGGGTGCTGAAGGAGAAAGAACTCCGCGCCTGCGGCGAATACCGCACCCGTCGGCTGGTCCTGGAGGCGTGGGAGAGGGGCCCCCTCAAATTGTAGGGACAACTGCTCGCAGTTGTCCCTGCAATTCGGGGATCCCCCTCCCAACAGGCAGTTGACAACAACGGGTGATCTGATATACTGCAATGCGGAATTCCCGCACTTTTCGCCCGACCCGTAACTACCTACCTGTTGTCATTGCGAGGCGGCGTTAGCCGCCGAAGCAATCCCCTTGCGGGTTGGGAGATTGCTTCGCCACCTTCGGCGGCTCGCAATGACACTGGTGGGTAGGTATTTACAAGTGATTGCGGTTTCCGATGAGGACCAACTGGAACAAATTCGGCGCGAGTGCGAAGGATTGCCCGAGGAATTTCGGCGCGCCCTGCGCTTCTGGCCTGTCTCCGATGTCGTTCAGACCGCCGACCTTCTCCAGCGGGTAATGGAATCCATCGGCCGCCTGGGGCTCATTGAGGATACGGCCGCATAGAGAAAGACTGCCCGGCGACTTCTCCACCTGCCAACTTGCACACCTGCAAACTTGCAAACTTGCCCAATTGCTATGGACGCCTTTACCCTTCGCCAGCGAGTCCTGCGGGACTACGACGCCTACGTCCGCAGTTTCCTGACCATCGCCGACGCGCGCCTGCGCGACCACGTGGAGCGGCAACTGAGCGAGGGCGCCCTCTGGCCCCAGCCCCTCCTCCAACTCAACCCCGCCTACGAAATGGGCCGCACCGTCGGCGAACTGGTGGAGGAGGGCCTCCTTCACCCCCTCTGCGCCCGCATCTTCACCGATGAGCGCGGCCAGCCCTTCCGCCTCTACGCCCACCAGGAGCAGGCCCTGCGCCTCTACGCCCGCCGCCAGCCCTACGTCCTCACCACCGGCACCGGCTCCGGCAAGAGCCTCACCTACCTCATCCCCATCGTGGACCACATCCTCAAAAACCACCCCGAACGCCGCTCCGTCCGCGCCATCATCATCTACCCGATGAACGCCCTCATCAACTCCCAACTGGAGGCCATCCGCCGCCTGCTGGCCCGGGTGGAGGGGGAGGGGCCGGGGGAGGGGTTCTCCCCTCCCCGCTTCGGGGAGGGGCCGGGGGAGAGGTCCCCCCTTCCCCGCTTCGCCCGCTACACCGGGCAGGAGAGCCGGGCGGAGAAGGACGCCCTCATCCACGACCCGCCCCACGTCCTCCTCACCAACTACATGATGCTGGAACTGGTCCTCACCCGGCCCGAGGAGCGCGTCTTCGTGGAGCGGGCGGTGGCGGACCTCCAGTTCCTGGTCCTGGACGAACTCCACACCTACAGCGGCCGCCAGGGGGCGGACGTGGCCATGCTGGTGCGCCGCCTCCGGGAGCGCTCCGGCAACCCCCACCTCCTCTGCATCGGGACCAGCGCCACCATCGTCGCCGGGGGCACCTGGGAGGAACAGCGGCGGGCCGTCGCCGACGTCGCCACCCGCATCTTCGGCATCCCCGTCCCCCCGGAGAACGTCATCGGCGAGACCCTGCGCCGGGCCACCGTCGGCGCTCCCGACCCCGATGCCCTGCGCGCCGCCCTCTCCTCCGACCCGCCTACCGACCTCCCCCTGGAGGCCTTCATCCGCCACCCCGTCGCCGTCTGGATTGAGCGGACCTTCGGCGTGGAGGAAGAGGAGGACGGCCACCTGCGGCGGCGCACCCCCATCCCCCTGGAGGAGGGCGCCCGCCATCTGGCCGAACAGACCGGCGCCGACCCCGACCGCTGCCGGGACTACCTGGAGGCGATGTTCCGGTTGGGCAGTCGCCTGCGCACCCCTGACGGCCTCCCTGTCTTTGCCTTCAAACTCCACCAGTTCATCTCCCAGGGCGGCACCGTCTACGCCACCCTGGAGAGGCCCCCCACCCGTTCCGTCACCCTGGAGGGCCAGTACTACGCCCCCACCGCCAACGGAACGCGCCTCTTCTACTCCCTCCTCTTCTGCCGGGAGTGCGGGCAGGAGTACTACGCCGTCTGGTGGGACGAGCGGGAGGGCGCCCTCTACCCCCGCCTCTCCGAAGAGGGGGACGAGGCCGCCCGGGGGTGGCGCGCCGGCTACCTCCTGGTGGAGGACCCCGAACAGCCCATCTGGGCCCCGGAACGGGAGGACGACCTGCCCGACGCCTGGTTCCGGGAGACCCGCAACGGCCGCTCCCTCAAACCGGAGTACCGGGATGCCTGCCCCCGGCCCCTCCGGGTCCGGCCCGACGGCACGGTGGGGCCGGAAGGGGAAGGAACCCCGGCCTGGTTCCTCCCCCGCCCCTTCCTCACCTGCCTGGCCTGCGGCGCCGTCTACACCCGCCGGGAGGGGGAGTTCCGCAAACTGGCCCGCCTCTCCAGCGAGGGGCGCAGCACCGCCACCACCCTCCTCTCCATCTCCGCCGTCGCCGAACTGCGCCGCCAGCCGGTGGACCCCCGCGCCGCCAAACTGCTCAGTTTCACCGACAACCGCCAGGACGCCTCCCTTCAGGCCGGCCACTTCAACGACTTCGTCCAGGTGGCGCTCCTGCGCTCCGCCATCTACCGCGCCCTCCCTCCAGACGGTTCCCCCCTGGACCACACCACCATCGCCGCACGGGTGGTGGACGCCCTGGACCTGCCCCAGGAGGCCTACGCGCGGGAGGCGGCGCCCGCAGGGCGGCTGGCTCGCCTCAACCGGGAGGCGCTGGAGGCCTTCATAGAATACCGCATCTACGAGGACCTGCGCCGGGGCTGGCGGGTGGTCCAGCCCAACCTGGAACAGTGCGGCCTCCTGCGCATAGACTACGACGGCCTGGAGGACCTCTGCCGCGACCCGGCGGCCTGGACGGGCCATCCCCTGCTGCAGGACGCCACCCCTGCCCAGCGGCTCTTCGTGGCCCGCGCCTTCCTGGACCACCTGCGCCGCGCCCTGGTCCTGGACGCGGAATGCCTGGACCCCGAGGTCCAGAACCGCATCCGCCGCCAGGTCACCCAGGCCCTCAAAGAGCCCTGGACCTTTGACGAGGACGAGCGTCTGCGGGAGGCCGGGCGGGCCGTGCTGGGGGACGCCCCGCGCGGCCCCCACGACCTGAGCCTCTCCGCCCGCAGCACCCTGGGCCGCTTCCTCCGTTCGCCCCAGGCCTGGCCCCGCCTGCGCACCCCGCTGACCGGGGAGGAGTACGAACCGCTCCTGGCGGCCTGGCTGGAGGCGCTGCGCAGTGGGGGCTACCTCACCTTCAACCGGGAGCGGACGGGGGTCCGGGTACGGGCCGATGCCCTCCGCTGGCGCCGGGGGGACGGCAGCGCGCCCCCGCCCGACCCCGTCCGGAGCCGCTGGATGCGCTTCGCCTCGCCGATGACCGACCGGGAGGCCAACGCCTTCTTCCGGGACTTCTACACCCGCATCGCTGCCGAACTGGGGCCGCTGGAGGGGCGGGAGCACACCGGGCAGGTGGCCCGGGAACTGCGCATCCAGCGGGAGGAGGCCTTCCGGGAGGGCCGCCTGGCCTGCCTCTTCTGCTCCCCCACCATGGAACTGGGCATAGACATCGCCGACCTGAACGTCATCCACCTGCGCAACGTGCCCCCCAACCCGGCCCACTACGCCCAGCGCAGCGGGCGCGCCGGGCGCAGCGGGCAGCCCGCGCTGATCCTGACCTACTGCGCCGCCGGCAGCGGCCACGACCAGTACTTCTTCCGCCGCCCCGTCCAAATGGTCTCCGGCGCGGTGGCCCCGCCCCGCCTGGACCTGGGCAACGAGGAGATGCTCCGGGCCCACATCCACGCCATCTGGCTGGCGCACACCGGCCTCTCCCTGGGCCACTCCATCACCGAAGTGGTGGATACGACCCAACCCGACTTCCCGCTGAAGGAGAACGTCCGGCACTACATCCACCTCTCCGGCCCGCGCCTGCAGGCCTGCCTGGAGGAGTGCCGCCGGGTACTGCGGGCTGGCGGCGAAGCCACCGCCAAGTACACCGACGAGTGGCTCCGGCAGGTGCTGAGCGACGCCCCCCGCGCCTTTGACCGGGCCTTTGACCGCTGGCGGGAGATGTACCGGGCCGCCGACCGGCAGTTGCGGGAGGCCCAGGCGGTCATTGACCGTTCCCACCAGACGCGGGTCTCCCGGGAGGAGCGCGCCGAGGCGGAGCGGCGGGAGCGGGAGGCCCGCCGCCAGAAGGACCTCCTCTGCAACCTGGCCGAAATCGGCGAGTCCGACTTCTACCCCTACCGCTACCTGGCCAGCGAGGGGTTCCTGCCCGGCTACAACTTCCCCCGCCTCCCCATCCGGGCCTACATCCCCAGCGGCGGGGAGGGGGAGTTCATCGCCCGCCCCCGCTTCCTGGCGGTCACCGAGTTCGGCCCGGGCAACATCATCTACCACGAGGGGAACAAGTACCGGGTGGCGCGCAGCCAACTCCCCGGCGGCGACGCGACCGCCCGCTTCGTCCGGGCCAAACTCTGCCACGTCTGCGGCGCTTTCCACGAGGGAGAGGAGGCCAGGACCGACCTCTGCGTCCTCTGCGGCACCCCGCTGGACGCCTCCAACAGCGACTACAGCGAGCGCTTCTTTGAGATGACCGACGTGGTCACCCAGCGGCGGGAGCGGATCACCTGCGACGAGGAGGAGCGGTTGCGGGAGGGGTACCGGGTCACCAGCCACTTCCGGTTTGCGCCGAAGGTGGGAGGGGAACTGGACCGGGAGGAGATCGTCGTCCCGCTCCCCACGGCCCCGGCCGGCGTCACCGGCCTGCGCCTGATCTACGGCCCATCGGCCACCCTGTGGCGGATCAACCACGGCTGGCGCCGCTCCCAGGATGTCGGCTTCACCCTGGACCCGGCGCGGGGAGAATGGACACGGCTGGAGGAGGAAGAAGAGGCCGGGCCGGAGACGAAGCGGTCCCTCATCAGCGGCGTCCGTCTGTTGGTGCGGGACACCCGCAACATCCTGCTGGTCCGCCTGGAGGGGAAATGGGATGAGGGGCTGCTGGCCTCGCTGCAGGCCGCGCTGCAGCGGGGGATAGAGGCCGTCTTCCAGGTGGACGAGGAGGAACTGGCCTCGGAGCGCGTGGGCTCCGGGGATCATCGGGCCATCCTGTTCTGGGAGGCCGCGGAGGGAGGGCTGGGCGTCCTCTCCCGCCTGGCCGATGACCCCGCCGCGCTGGGGCGGGTGGCGCGGGAGGCGCTGGGCATCTGTCACTTCAGCCCGGAGGGGGAGGACGAGCGCCCGCCGCGGCTCCTGCCGGACGGCCGGGCCGAGGGCTGCGCCCGCGCCTGCTACGACTGCCTCCTGACCTACTACAACCAGCCGGACCACCCGGATCTGGACCGCCACCGGGTGCGGGACCTGCTGCAGGCGCTGGCCGGGAGTGCTCCGGAGCGGAAAGTGGGGGGCCGGAGCCGGGAGGAGCAGTACCGCTACCTGCTGGAGCGCACCGACCCGGCGTCGGAGTTGGAGCGGCGCTTCCTGGAGCACCTGTATCGCACGGGCCGCCGCCTGCCGGACCACGCGCAGCCCCATCTGGCCGACTACCCGGCCCGTCCGGACTTCTACTACGAGGCGGCGCGGGCCTGCGTCTTCTGTGACGGCGCCGTCCACGACCGGCCGGAGGTGGCAGCGGAGGACCGGCGCGTCCGTGCGGCCCTGCGGGACCTGGGCTACCGGGTCATCGTCATCCGCCACGACCGGGACCTGGAGGAGCAGGTTCAGTCCCACCCGGACCTCTTCGGCCCCCCCACCCCCTGACCCCCGCTCCCCCGCCCCCGGCCCCTCCGCTCCCCCGCCCCTCCGCTCCC
>Ga0197142_1002012_pt1 | contig 18139 bp, 16 predicted proteins | sample GBS60_MetaG_FD_148614 | JGI IMG/M metagenome (GOLD analysis project Ga0197142, IMG submission 148614) | Sediment microbial communities from Great Boiling Springs, Gerlach, Nevada, United States - GBS 60_MetaG | ecosystem: Environmental > Aquatic > Thermal springs > Hot (42-90C) > Sediment...
GGCGACCCGTGGGTCTCTCCTTGTGTTCCTCTCCTTCACACGGCCCACGGCTGTGTTCACCAAGACATATCCATCTTTTTCGTCAACCCAGACGGGTGTTACCTGCGGCGAGCCGTCGGGGTTCAGGGTTGCTAGGAAGCCGAAGTTTCTGCCGTGGATAAGCTTTCTCGCCTCATCCTGCATGGTTGTTTTTTGTTTTTGGTTTTATTAGGGATAGTTTTATATGTTGGATGGATAATCCATCCAAGGTATGGTTGCGGTCAAACCAATCCACATCCTAATATTCGTGGCCTTCATCGCAGGCCTCCTCGCCTCGCCTGCGGTCTCGCCGCCCGCAACAGTCACATCCACCCTTACGTCCAGGGAGAGCGTCACCGTCCCGACCACCATAACAGTCACGCCTCCACCCGTCACCAGGACGGAGGCCACAACCATCTCAGCCACCACGACCGTCACAGCAACCCTGACAGAAACTGTCACACACAACCCATACCAAGGCATCCCGCTCAGGCTGGAGGTCAAGGAATCCAAGCTTTTCGAGATAACCGTGCGTGACGGGTATAGGGTTGTGAGGGATGTTTTGAACAGGACGTTGGTTCTCGTGCCTCGGGGTATGAGTCCGCCGCAGGATGTTGAGGGGGTTGTGGTCTATATTCCCGTTGAACGTGTTGTGCTGATGTCCGCGACTCATGTCGCGTTGCTGGAGAGGCTGCGTGACATTAACCCCGAAATCCTCGGCAGGGTTGCGGGCATTATGTGGGGGCGTGAATACACATGGTATTTCGAAGACGTTAAATCGCTTCTGGAGAGCGGGGTGATAAAGGATGTGGGGCCGAGCTGGAACCCGAGCATCGAGGAGCTTCTGGCCCTCAAGCCCGACCTCGTCATAATCTACACCTTCCCCGGCTCCGACATACCCGCCAAACTCGACGAATACAGGATACCCTACGCCGTCGACAACGAATACCTCGAGTCAACGGTTCTGGGGAGGTTTGAGTGGATTAAGTTCATCGCCACGTTCTTTGATATGGACAGGGAGGCCTACGAGATATACAGCGCCGTTGAGCAAACGGTGAGGGATGTGGTTGACTATGTCAAGTCGGCGGAACAGCCGCTTGTCTGCTGGTTCATGGTCTACCGTGGAACGGTTTACGCGGCTGGGGGTAGGTCCTTCCCCGCAAACACGCTGGCCATGCTCAACGCCCGCTACGGCTTCGCCGACACAGCCTCGACAGGCAGCATAACCACAAACGCGGAGGAGCTGCTGACACGCTGCAGGGACGCCGACGTAGTCATCTATCCGACAAGCTACGTCTCAGGGCTTGAGGATGTTTTGAGGGAGCTTCCAGAGCTCTCAAACATCAAGGCCTTCAAGGATGGACGTGTCTACGCATACAGAGACAACATCTACCAGCTCGGCTACTACGACACCGAGGGCTATGTCCTCGACCTCGCCGCAATACTCCACCCAAGCCTCCACGAAGGATATGAGCTGAGCTACTTCACGAGGCTGGAGTGATGGTTTCAGAATACTTGCATGCTGTTAGGAGGAGGGTTGTAGCAGCAGGGTTAATCACAGGCCTCGCGGCGGTCTTCACGGCATCCGTCGCGCTGGGCAGTCAGGCTGTCCAACCCCTCGAAGCCCTCCAGGTGCTCATGGGCTCAGGCTCCGAGACGGCTTCCGCAATCGTCAACACCGTCAGGCTTCCGCGGGTTGTTGCGGCGTTGATGTGTGGTGCGGCCCTAGGTGTTTCAGGGGCCCTGCTGCAGACGCTTTTCCGGAACCCGATGGCCGACCCCTATATCCTCGGCGTCTCCTCGGGCTCTGTTCTGGCGATAGGGCTTGCGCTCCTAGCGGGGACCCTGCTTGGCCTTAACTCCTACACAGCGCCCTCGCTCTATGCAGCCGCATTCCTCGGCGCCCTCGCCGTAACATCTCTGATGACGTCCCTCTCAGGCGTCGTCAGGTCTGCGACAACTGTCCTCGTCGTGGGTGTGATGGTCGGCTACCTCTCCTATGCCGCAACAAGCATCCTCACAGTCCTCGCCGACATCGAGAGGATCAGGGCCTTCGCCTACTGGGTTTTCGGGAGTTTCTCAGGCTCGAGGTGGAGCCTACTGACGCCGGCCCTTCCAGCCCTCGCGGCGTCGCTTGTCTTCTCAACGCTTTTGGCGAAACAGCTGAATGCGCTCCTTCTCGGCGAGGAGTATGCGCGGAGCATGGGGATGCATCTCAGGGTTGTCAGGATGTTTGCGGTCGCTGCGGCAGCCCTGCCCGTCTCCGTTGTCACAGCCATCGCGGGCCCGATAGGTTTTGTAGGCCTCTCCGCACCATACCTGGCACGCCAGCTCACCCAGACCTCAGACCACCACACAGTCATCCCCTTCTCAGCCCTTGTGGGAGCGTTGCTGACAGCCTCGGCCGACCTTGCCGCCAGAATGGTTTTGAGGCCGGTGGAGCTGCCTGTCACAGCGGTTACAGCGCTCTTCGGCAGCCCTCTGGTCATCTACCTCCTGCTCAAGGGGAGGGGTGTCTTCCATTGATGCGTGCTGAAAATCTTTCCGCGGGATACAGGGGCCAGCCCGTGGTCGAGGACGTATTGTTCAGCATAGGGGCTGGGGAGTTTACGGCCGTCATCGGCCCCAACGCCTCGGGGAAGACGACGCTGTTGAAGACTTTGGCTGGGCTGGTCAAGCCGCTCTCCGGCGCTGTCTATGTTGACGGCCGCCGTGTTTCTGAGATGGATGTGGGGGAGCTGGCCAAATCCGTGGGCGTTGTTTTGACCGGTGATGCGAGGCCGGGGCTTCTAACAGTCTTTGAGGTGGTTTCCTTGGGGAGGTATCCGTACACCGGTGTGGCGGGGAGGCTCAGGCCCGAGGACAGGGCTGAGGTTCTCGCAGCCCTCGAGGAGGTGGGCATACTACACTTGGCGAACAAGCCCTACGGCATCCTCAGCGACGGACAGAGGCAGAAGGTCATGGTTGCGAGGGCCCTTGCCCAGAAACCCCAAGTCCTCATACTCGACGAACCCGTCACATACCTCGACCCAAGGGCCCGCGTCGAACTCCTCTTAACACTCCGCCGTATATGCAGGCAGAGAAAAATAGCGGTTGTGGCAAGCCTCCACGAGGTCGAGCTGGCCCTCAGGCTTGCGGACAGGCTCTTGGTGGTTACGGCTGGACGTGTAGAGGCATATGACTCCCCGGAGGAGTTTGTCGAATCGGGTGGGCCTGAGATGCTGTATGAGTTCGGAGACGGCGCCGGCTTCTGCACCGAGACGTTGACGGTTGAGGCAAGGGCCCAAAACCCGTCGGGCTTCAAGGTCTTCGTCATAGCAGGAGCAGGCCGCGGAACACCCGTCTACCGCATGCTAACACGCCTCGACATCCCCTTCACCACAGGCGTCCTCCACGAAGGAGACCTCGACTACTACGCCGCAAAATCCCTCGGCGGAGAAGTCATCGCGGAGAAGGCCTTCCACGCAATAAGCCCGGAGAAGCTCGACCAAGCCCTTGTGAAGGCAGCGGAAACAGATGCCGCGATATACGTCACACACCCGGTCGGCCAGCTTAACGCCGCAAACACCGTCTTAGCCAAGAAGCTGGTGGATATGGGAATACCCACAGTAGTATATGGTGATGCACAGTTGGAGGGATGTTGGAGAAGAGCTGGACATCTCAGGGAGCTTGTCAAAGCACTCAAGGAGCTTACAGAGCATAATCTAACCAAACCACCCTATATCAGCCTCTAGGCCACGTGGGTAGATTACCCATGGCCCACACACGCTATTTTCAGTGATTCGATGATCTTTTTAGCCCAGCTGCTATCCAGCAACGGCCCTACTACATCATTATCGTTATTCATCATTTCCTCCTCGTTGCAATTGTATTTCGAGTTACAGTAGTAGTGTATGACTCTATCGTCTGTTTGATCTTTAACCTCCTCGCGGGCCAGTCTCCTTACGTTATCGGCGAGCTGCTTCTCCAGATTACCTGGCACTGTTAGAACTTGAACCCTAATAGTGCGGTCTTTTCTCAGGTTTTTCAATATGACGCGGTTGCCCTGTTCTTCACTAACATCCAGTATTTTATTTTTATGCTTTAGTTTTTGTATCTGACTATTAAGTCTGGCCATAAACTTGGCTGTATCCACATTATCGCTGTCTCCGACAACTATTATTTCGGCATGTGGAAGTGTTTCTGGGTTAAGCGCTATGTCCCTAGCCCGCCTGGCTGCCTGTTTAAGGAGTTTATCGTATCCCCCGCACTCAATCAAGGCTATACCCTCAAACCGTCTATCTCTGATTAGGTTGTCAAGTTTGGTGAGCTCAATTTGGGACGCCGTCAGATTTCTCTTTTCCTTGATTAGTTTCTTAAGGAATAACTTATCGCGCTTCCCTTCGCAGAATACGTAGACACGGCTCATCACGGGCCACGCAAGTCGATATGCAGCTCATCCAACTCCTCCAACGCCTCACCGTGTTCCAGAACCTCGTAGGTTAATTCATCTTTCACGCGGTAAAGTCTAATTACATTAACTAGGTCTCCCCCGTTCCTCAATAATCTCTCGGCAAATTCCAAGTTGTGTGTTGATAGGAATATTTGAGTTCCGTCCTGCCGTGCCACCTCTACAAGTCGCTCAGCCACTAGGTCGTATAAGCCCGGATGTAGATTATTCTCAGGCTCTTCCATTAAAAGTATCCCTCCTCGGATTAGGCTGGCGATAAACAGCAGACGTATGGTTTCTCTCATACCGTCGCCTATCATGGATATAGGCAATGGCTGTGGTAAGTTTTCAAAATATATCCAAATATCTCGCCCATCGCTTCTGACATCATTAAACAATGGTATGCGGTTTTTGAGATAATCTAATGTCTGGTGCAGTCTTGCGGTTGGTAGTAAGCTGTCATGGATGACTTTTATGTCAACCCCTTCACCAAACTGGTGACCGATAAAAATCACATTACTGGATGACTTGACTCGAGGTAGTATTCCTCTAAGTTGAGACAGCGCGACTACATAATTATCGCCCGGTAGTATCTTACAAGTAAGCATAGGTTTTCCTAGAGCTTCTAGGGCTTTTTCTCCTGTCTTAGACAACGATGATAATAGTCTATCGGTATACTCTAAAAATGAAGCTTCTTGTCTTAAGATTTCCGGCACATACCCCTCACTGTATGTTATATTTACTTCTTTCTCCACCCCGTCTATTATCCCAAATAGTCTCAGTTTTTTTTCCTCAAGATTCAAGTTGAAGAAGTATTTCAGATTTTCCCAACCTTTCCTTCGTATGATTTCCTTGAGTATGTTGTTTCCCAGCGTGTCATAAAAGCCTGCTGAGGCAGTTGACAGTAGTGCGGCCGCCTCTAGTATTGAGGATTTCCCGGTATTGTTCCTACCTACAAGGATGTTTATCATTTTGGGTTCATACTCGAAATAGTCTATCCCCCTATATCCCTCTATGACCAGCTTTTCTACCCGCGTCATTCAATAAACTATCCGTCGGGTCGCTTATATGATTTTGGTAGAGAAGATGCGCTAAAATGGGGGACGTTATGGATTGAGTTAGTTTGAGGCGTGTGGCTGTTGGCTGGAGCGGAGGTAAGGACTCCACGCTGGCGCTTTACACTGCTTTGAGGGAGCTCGGCGTGTCCAGCCCCGTCCTCGTCTCAACCTACTCGGAGGAGTTTGGGCGTGTCAGCATGCATGGGGTTAGGCTGGAGCTGCTGGAGCGTCAGGCCGAGAGCCTTGGGCTGGAGCTGGTGAAGGTCCCGCTGCCAAACCCGTGCAGCGACGAGGACTACCAGAAGAGGATGCTGGAGACGCTTCAGGGGCTGAAGGAGATGGGTATCGGTGAGATGGTCTTCGGGGACATATTCCTCGAGGACGTACGCCGGTACCGTGAGAGAAACCTCGAGCAAGCAGGATTCAGGGGTGTTTTCCCGCTCTGGGGTGTTGACACAAAAGCTCTCGCACAAAGGTTTACCGAGCTCGGCTTTAAAGCGGTGGTATGCTGTGTTGACACGGCGCAGGCGCCGCAGGAGCTGATTGGGATGGAGTATGGCCCTGGGCTTCTGGAGAGGCTGCCGCGGAATGTCGACCCATGCGGAGAGAGAGGCGAGTTCCACACCTTCGTCTACGACGGCCCACTCTTCAAAAAACCAGTACGATTCACAAGGGGTGAGACAGTCCTACGCGACAACCGCTTCCTTTACATCGACCTGGTGCCGGTTTAGTGTTTACGTGTTTTCTCAAGGATTGTGCAGAGGTGTTTGTCGATTATTTCGTTGGTCAGTTTCTCGTAGCGCTCGGTTGTGCCGACATCGTACCAGAAGGCGTCTGAGACGTATGCGGCTACTTTCTCGCCGCGCTGTATGAGGTGTGGGATGAGGTCTGCCATGATGTCTGCTGCCTCAGGTGTCTGTCCTATGTGGCGTGCCTCAAGCGTTAGGATACCTACTGTGACGTTGATGGGGATATGGGGTTTTTCACGCAAGGCCTCAACCCTCCCGTCTCTTATCTCAGCCACACCCACGGGGAGCTGGTAGCTGGGTGAGACCGCCAGCGTCGCCGCAGCCTTCTCCGACCTGTGTTTCTCTGCAAGCTCCGCTAGGTTGAGGTTTGTGAGTATGTCGCCGTAGTAGATGAGTATTGTGTCTTCTTCGCTGAATGCTCCTTGGTTTAGTGCGTTGCGGACTGATGCGCATGTTCCCTTGACCTCCTCTGTGTCCCAGACATAGGTGAGGCGTAGCCCGACCCTCTCGCCGTCCTCGAAATAGTTGACCACCTGCTCCCCTTTGTAGCCGACGAGGAGGACGGCCTCGGTGAAGCCGTGGAACCTGATGTGGCGGAGGATGTATTCGAGGAGGGGCTTCTGCTCACGCCCGACGGGGATCATGGATTTCTGGAAATAGTAAGTGAGGGGTCTCAGCCGGCTTCCCTCTCCGCCGCAGAGGACGACGGGTTTGAACATATCCTTACGGGGAGGTCTCCCAGCATGGTTAAAACTGTTTGGTTTTCGACGTTTAGACTTTGGATTTGGTTTATTCCGTCTATGCTACGAAAATTACCATTAAATACTGCCTGATTGACGGTTTAAAACCACGTGTGGGGGTGGATGGTTAACGCCGGCCGTTGTAACGGATTACGTGAAAATACCGAGGCAGACGGAGCCGGAGTTCTGGAACGTTGAGCGGATAGAGCATATCAGGCACCTCGCCCGCTACGGGAAACCCGTCTGGGTGTGGGATAGGGCTAAGCACACCAGCAGGAGGATACTTGACCGCATCAGGTTCAGGGCTGAGCTGGAAAACCCCGGCGCAGAACCCGTCAACGCCGCCTCAGCCGACACCTCAACCACCATGGCCTACGGACAGATAGAGATGACCTCACCGCTCTACCTCGGCGACATGTCCTTCGGCGCCCTCAGCGGCATACCCAACATAGCCCTCGCAAGAACCGCGGACATCACCGGCATAGTTACGGGTACGGGGGAGGGAGGCCTGCATCCTGAGGTGAGGAAGTGCAGGCGGATAACTGTCCAGTGGGCCTCCGCAAGGTTCGGCGTCGACATAGACGTCCTCAACACAGGCCTCGGCATAGTGATTAAGATAGGGCAGGGTGCGAAGCCGGGGATTGGCGGTCATCTCCCCGGAGTTAAGGTAACCAAGCCAATCTCCGAGACACGCCGCATCCCTGTCGGGCTTGACGCCATCTCACCCGCACCCCACCACGACATCTACAGCATCGAAGACCTCGGCCAGCGTATTGCGGCCCTCAAGGAGGCGACGGGGAAACCCGTCTTCGTCAAGGTCGGTGTAACAAACTACATCGCATACATAGCCACAGGAGTTGCCCGCATGGGTGCGGACGGAATCATCATGGACGGCCAGGGAGCTGGGACGGGCGCCGCCCCCGCAGTAGTAAGAGACAACATCGGCCTGCCGATAGAGATAGCCGTCTCCGTGGTTGACCAGACGTTGAGGCGTGAGGGGTTGAGGGAGGGGTTCACGGTTATTGCGGCGGGGAGGGTCAGCAGCGCCGAGGACTGCGCAAAACTCCTCGCCTTGGGCGCGGACGTTGCCTCGCTCGGGACCGCGGCGTTGATCGCCATGGGCTGTGTGATGGTTCACAAGTGTCATCTGGGCTTCTGCCCGACGCTGCTGACCAACAAAATCGAGGACAACCCCGCCAAGCTCCTCTCGCTCGAGACCGCGACGCGGTGGGCTGTCAACATGGTGGCAGGCTGGACCGAGGAGCTGAGAAACATACTCGACCTTGTCGGTGTGTCCTCTGTGAGGGAGCTGGTCGGCCGGCGTGACCTGCTTGTGGGCCGCAACGTTGGGGAGGACGAGCTAAGGCTCATGGGGGTTGGGGCTGCTTGACCAAAGCCGTATGGTGGACACAGCGTAGGATAAGGCATCTCCAGCAGATGGCTGGGACTGTTGGGAGGGAGAGCGCCGAGCCACCCATCGCAAGCATGGGTAGCACAGGCCCCCCACACATCGAACAACCATACTTCACACGGGACAGGCTTGTATGCGACGGGGCGCAGGTAACAAGGCCCAGCATAGACCCCTACCGCGAACCCGTAGAGACACACATCTACCTGCGCGGCGGAAGCATCAGGCTCTCCATGCCGGTCGTTGTCAAACTCGACCCCGAGACAGACCCCGCCTTCTTCGGAGCCGCCGTAAAGGCCTGCTACTGCATGAATGTCCTCGTTGACGTGGGTAGGCGGCTTCCCATGGGGCTTGAGAGGTATGGGGGCGGGATGATGGCCGACATAAGCCTGAGGGGGCGCGCACCGTTTGCGGCCTATGTCTCGACGCCCGGTGAACCCTTGGCTGATATAGTGAGGATACCGCCCTCGGAAGACCTCAGGTCCGTCGGCGTCTTGGCCAAGGGTGTGTGGGGTGTTTACGTTGACGAGGATTTGGGCGGGGATGTTGGGCTTGAGGTGGCGGTCTCGCTGCTTGACAGGGAGTTGAGGAGGCTTGGTTTACGGAACAGGGTAAGCCTGATAGCAGGCGGCCCCACGGTAAGAGGCTCGGACGACATATACAAGCTCGTGGCCCTCGGCGCCGACGCCGTAGTGCTCACAAAAGCCGTGGAGTATGCTGTTGGGCTTCCGGAAGCAAGGGTGGGGGAGGAGGTGTTGCGGGAGAGGGTCGAGAACCTATTACTCGGCATACAGAGGGAGCTGAAGCTGTTGGCCGGCGCGGCTGGAGTAAGCAGCTTCTTCAACACACTGGTGGGTAGCAGGGAGCTTCTGAGGGCCGTGGAGCTTGAAAAGGAGGTCAGGCTGAAAATTGGAGTGAAGCAGGCAGGTGTTGGCTGAGCATGTACTGGGAAACACCTCGGGACATATCCTCATGCGGCATCCTCGGGGTTTTGAGGAGGGAGGGCGCGGCCAAGATAAGGGCTGACGAGACACTCAGCTCGATAGAGTGTGTCCGCTACAGGGGCAGCAGGTATGGGGCTGGCTTCGCGGCATACAACCTCGACAGCAGCAGATACATCAAGCTAAAGGCCTTCGTAAGCGACGACAACACCCTCCAACACATCAAAAACATCATGAAAGAATATGCTGAGGGTGGGTTCTGGGAGCTGGGCTTTGAGACACCTCCCGGGACAAGGTTCATGTCATGGGCCGCATACGTCGACGCCTCCGAAAACAGCTTGAGGATGGCCGTCGACAGGATAAACCGCGACCTGATGGACGCGGGTATGAGGGGCCGTGTCTACTCATGGGGGCGTTATGTGGAGGTTTTCAAGGGCGTCGGATACCCCTTGGATGTCTGCGGCCAGTACAGGCTCGTTGAGAGAAATGTCTCCGCAGACCTCTGGATAGCGCATACACGGCAGCCCACCAACTCCCCCGGCGTCTACCCGATATGGAGCCATCCCTTCGCAAGCCATGAATGGGCCATAGCCCACAACGGCGACATAAGCAGCTTCGGCGCAAACATGGAGTTCATGAATTACCGCGGCGTCTCAAGCTTCGTCGGAACAGACAGCGAGCTCATCGCATACATCCTAGACCACCTCACAGCAAACATGTCGGTTGAGAAGGCGGCCAACATAATGGTCAACCCCTTCGAGGACCAGCTCCTCAACGGCCTTGCTGGGATTACGCTTGAGGAGTATGTTGCATGGCGTGGGGCCATGCTGGACGGGCCCTTCAGCGTGGTGGCGGGATACTGCGACGGGGACGACGTCTACATGCTCGCCTTGGCTGACAGGTCGAAGTTCAGGCCCCTTGTTGTCGGCGTCGACGGTGAGCGGGTTTATGTGGCGAGCGAGGAGGCGGAGATAAGGCAGCTCTCGGAAGAGGCTGATGTCTGGCCCGTCAAACCCGGCGGCGTCTTCCTCGCCTCCATGAAGAAAGGCATCATACTCGCGGGGAGGGAGCATGCAAAAACCTTCTACCACAAACCACGCAGACACACCGTAACAGGGGAGGCCGTGGTCGACGCAAAAGGCCTCAGCCACACGGTTGTCAACAGCCTAATCCGAAAACATATCGCGGCGGGATGCCGTGTGGTGTCGGTTGTAAACGTAAACGGCCACCGCTACCTGGGCATAAACATACCTCCCGGCCACAGGCTCAACATATATGGGACAGCTGGGAACTGCCTCGCCAACTTTAACAAAGGCGGCGAGATACAGGTTTACGGAAACGCAGAGGACGATGTGGGGGACGCGATGTACGGCGGACGGGTGGTGATACACGGTGACGCACGGGACGTCATAGCACAGGCGCTGCAGGGCGGCGAGATATTCGTCAGGGGGAGTGTCGGAAACAGGGCGGCAATACAGATGAGAGAGTTTAGGGAGAGGAAGCCCTACCTGATAGTTGGGGGGAGGGCTGACGATTACTTGGGCGAGTATATGGCGGGAGGTGTGGTCATGGTTCTGGGGGTTGACGCGCTCGACATGGACACATGCCTTGTCGGGCGTTACATGGCTACTGGGATGGTGGGCGGCCGCATATACGTCAGGGGACACGTCGACAGATGGAAGATAGGACTCCAACCCCCCAAGCCCGACGTCACCCGCTACATCCACGGCCTATACATGGAAGGCCTCGTAACCGAGGAGGACGTTAGATACTTTGAACGGCTTCCCTACGTATCGCTCGGAGACGTCAGGGAAAGGCTTTCAGGTGAGGCCTTGAGGAGGGTTTCAAGGCTCTTCACATCCAAGTATTTCAGGGAGCTTAGGGTCGAGGTCCGGCGGCTCGGCGGAGAAGACCTTAACCTGGTCGGAGACGTCCTCAAAAGGTTCTTCAGGGAGTTCGGGCTGGATGAGAAGGCCTACGCCAGAGTTTTAGCGGACGAGTTCACGGTCGTAGAGCCTGTCAAGACGGCGGTTCAACGCCCCGAAGCGGAGGCTGTTGCCGAAGAAGGCTAGACGTAAGCATTTGTATATATCTATCTGAAATTGTATAGATATTCTTTTCTAGGGGGCGGAAGTATAGTTAGGTTGATGGTCGAGACAACTAGACGGGGCTTTCTCGGCATAGTTTCGGCTTTGGCTGTGTTGCCGGCGCTCTCTGCGGCGCCGGACATGAGGGAAGGTAAGCGTTACGCGATGTTGATAGAGGTTGACAAGTGCTATGGCTGCATGGCCTGTGTGATTGCATGTGCCGCCGAGAACAACGTCCCTCTCGGAAGCTTCAGGACATGGATTGAGCATCTGGTCAAGCCTGATGGGACAAGGATTTTCATCCCCAAGCAGTGCAACCACTGCGACGACCCACCCTGCGTCCCGCCCTGTCCGACGGGCGCCACCTACAAAACCGCCGACGGCCTCGTGCTGGTCAACGACGAGCTCTGCATAGGCTGCGGGGCCTGCGTAAAAGGCTGCCCCTACGGCGCCCGCTACATCAATCCGGTAAAAGGCGTCGCGGATAAATGCACCTTCTGTGACCACCGTCTCAGGGCGGGCCTGCTTCCCGCCTGCGTTGAGGCATGTCCAACCGGCGCCCGTGTGTTCGGCCCCCTACATGAGGACAACGAGCTCTCCAAAATAGTTCACAGCAGGCCTGTCCAGGTTCTCAAACCACACACAGGGGCCGAGCCCCAGATATACTACACCTCACTCCCCGACGAGGTGAACCGGTGATGCTCGAATACTATTTCCCGAACGAGGCGGCTGAGCCGCTTCTCTGGCATCCCGTCCTCTTCGCCTACACGCTGCTTGTCTCGGGGGCTGACCTCCTCATACTCGCCGCCCTCGCATACCTCTCGGGAAGCCTGAGGAAGGCCATTCCGTTGATGACGATGCTGGGCATCGGGTTCTTCGCGGTGGTGCTAGCAGGGCCCTTGGCAGACCTCAGGTCGCCCCACAAGGCCCCGCTGATATTCACACACCCACACCTCGCCCCCACACCAACCAACCCGGGAATCTCGCTCACCGCCTTCCAAGCAACCGCATGGCTCATCGCCCTCATACTCTCGATAATATTCGCCCTACTCACATTCTCCTACTACTCACACCAAGCATCCCTGACATCCGTGGGCCTCAGAAAATCACTCTACCAAGCATTCTCCCTTGGCGTAACATCCGCCGAGAAATACGGGGCTGTGGAAAAGGTTGCAAAGGCTGTCGCAGTCCTCATGCTACCGTTCCTGACCCTGTGGGGCGTCTACCCTGCTACACTCTTCATCATGCAGACATGGAACCCCGCCTGGAGGAGCTGGGCCCTACTCCCGGTAACATACTTCGCCGACACCTTTGTTGTTGCAACGGCGTTGTTCATGCTGGTCTACTTCATCTGGAGGTACGGGGGCTTGGAGCGCGACGTGGTCGTCCCCGTTCTGAAGATACATGCCGCGGGCTCGCTCTCCGTTGCAGCGTTAACAGGCTTGCAGATGGCTATTTGGTGGACATGGTCCCCTGCAACCGCGGAGATGGTCAAACCCCTAATACCGTTGATGTATGTCGTCATAGGCCTCCTCCTTCTCTCGTTCTTCCTCTCGCTCGTGGCGATACGCTACCCGGCGACAATACCTGCTGTCTCCCTTGTGGCCATGGCGGGCACTTTCACCAACAAGTGGAACATAATCGTCAACGCCCAGCTAATCTCAAAGACCGGGCTCGCGTTTTTCGAGGCGGAGCTTGGTGGCGGATGGCTGCTGGAGACCGCTGCGCCTCTCGCTTTGGGTGTGGCGGTCTTCGTATTGCTCTCCATACTCTTCCCGCTTGAGGTGAGGGAAAGTGGTAAGTAGGCGAACAGCTGTAAAAGGGGTTGTAGGTGCCGCCTCGCTCGGTGTTTTCCTCGCAGGATACTGGGGGGCGGTTGAGAAAGTCATAAGACCTGCGACAACTCTCTACGGCCCCGACAAGGTATCTGGAGCCGGTGTGAGATACGTTTACTCGTCATGCTTGGGCTGCAACGTGAGGTGCGGCATCAGGGTTAGGGTGGTTTCATACGACGGCATGGAGGTCGTCGAGAGAATCGAAGGCAACCCCTACCACCCATACAACAGATACGTCACAGCCAGCCACCAGATGCAGCGGTACGACGCACTCGAATACAAAACACCGGTCAGACAATCCCTCCAAGTGGGGTCGACGCTCTGCCCCCGCGGACAGGACGGCATACACTACCTCTACGACCCATACAGGATTGTCAAGCCGTTGAAACGTGCTGGGCCGAGGGGTAGCGGGAAATGGAGGGAGATAGGCTGGGACCAGCTTATCAAGGAGGTCTTGGAGGGCGGCGTAGTCGAGGAGACAGGTGAACGCCTCCCCGGCCTGAAGGAGATATTTGTCTACGGCAGGCTGTTGGCTGCGGGCTTTGAAAAACCGGGTGATGTTTTGGCGGCGATTAAGAAAGATGTTGACGAGCTTGTGGCGAAGGCAGCTGACAAAAACGTGAAGGCCGAGGAGTTTGAGGCCCTGCTTAACGCTTTCAAGGAGAAGTGGGGGAAGACGCTTGGGGAGAAGGGGCTTAAGCTGGAGGACGTACTCGTAGACCCCGATAACCCCGACCTCGGCACAAAAGCCAACCAGCTTGTCTACATGCGCGGCAGAGGCCAGGACAACGCAGACGTCTTCACAAACCGGTTCATCACAGCCTTCGGCAGCGTAAACTGGATGCGCCACACATCATCATGCCAGCTCGCCTTCTACGCCGGAAACTACCTCTGGTCAGGATACTACGACATAAACCCCGACGCCCTCAACGCCAAGGTGGTCATAATGGCCGGGGCTGCGATGGGGCGGCTCCACCCGGGGGCCACGGGTCAGGGCGCCATAATCGAGAAGGCCGCGGAAAAAGGCCTGAAAATATACTACGTCAACCCGCTCTCACCTAGGACATCCGCAGGCGGAAACATAGTCTGGGTCCCCATCAAGCCCGGCACAGACGCAGCCCTGGCGATGGCCCTCGCCCAGATACTTATCAAGAACGGCTGGATTAACCGAGAGTTCCTCACACGGCCCAGCAAGGTCTCCGTGGAGAAGATAGGTTACCCCTACCACAGCAACGCCACATGGCTTGTCGTTGTCGAGGAGGACCACAAGCTCTACGGTAGCATACTGACCGACGCCTTGGTCGGGCTTGGGACGGAGAACAAGCCCGTTGTGTTCACAGGCGAGGGCTTTGCGGTGAACGATAAGGTTGAGAAGGCTGAGCTGGAGTTCTCGGGGAAGGCAAAGCTTGCGACTGGGGAGGAGGTGGCAGTCAAGACGGCCTTCACAATCTACAAGGAGACGGTGTTCAGCAAGAGTGTTGAGGAGTGGGCCGCCATCTGCGGCGTAAGGCCTGAAACAGTCCAGAGGATGGCGAGGGACTTCGGGGAGGCGGCCCCGCGCGCCGGCACATACATCCACAGGGGTGTGGCCCAGCATCCCAACGGCGAATACACAGTATGGGCCCTCCGAAGCCTCGACATCCTCATAGGGAACTTCCACAGGTCGGGCGGGCTTCTCGCACGCCCCTCGACAACAAGCTACAACAGCTACCTCTACAACTGCGGGGCAAGCGGCTTCGGCGAACCCCCCCGCTGGGGCCCACCCATAGACAGGCATAGGGCGGAGTACGAGAAGACGATAATGTACTACAGGAAGGTGAAGAGGGGTGAGAACCCGTATCCCGCAAAGCGTCCATGGTATCCGCTCACACCTGAGGAGAGCTACACAGAGCTCTTCGCCGGCATAGACCAGGCATACCCCTATCCCATCAAAGCCCTCATCCTCTACTTCGCAAACCCAGTCCTCAGCGTCAACGGCGGAACAAAGTTTGTCGAAATCTTGAAGGACACACGTAAACTCCCCCTCTTCATCGGCGTAACCACAACCATAAACGAGACATTCCTCTACGCCGACTACCTCGTCCCCGACACAACATATCTGGAGACGGGCACGAGCGGCGTCCAGTTCCTCTACAGCTCAGGGATGGGTAGGCTTCTCGCCGAGGCCTGGAGGTCGCCTGCGATAATGCCGTTGACGCAGAGAATCGGGGACGCACCCGACGGCAAGCCACGCTACGCCTCTATGTGGGAATTCTTCATAGACCTCGGCAAGGGCCTTAAAGCACCCGGATACGGCGACAAGGGGATACCCGGTGTTAAGGGGAAGAAGTATGAGGGCCAGTGGTTCCCGCTCCACAGCTTCTGGGACTATATCATGAGGGTTTACGCAAACGGCGGCATGAGCGCCCTGGAGAAAGGATATGTGCCGAAGGAGATACCGGAGGACGATGTGAGGTTTGTCGAGGAAAACTACCCGATAGCGCAGTTCAAGAAGATGGTTGCCGAGGATGAGTGGCGTGCGGCCGCATACTGCCTTGCCCGCGGCGGCGTCTTCGCAAGATACGAGGAATCCTTCAACGAGAAGGGCTTCTCCAAACGCAGCGTCCCCGGGACAGGCGTCCTCCTGCTCTGGAATGAGAAGCTCGCCAAAACACCCAACAGCGTAACAGGGAAGAAGTTCTGGGGAGGGCCCGCATACGTAGAGCCAGCAACATACGCCCCCGTCGGACAGAGCAAGGGGCTGGGCTTCGCCGGCACACCACTACGCGAGCTCTACAAAGACTACCCATACACACTTGTCTTCGAGTCAGGCCCGTTCTACACAAAGCACCGGAGCGGCAACTACTACTTCATCAAGACAATCATGCCCGAGAACTTCGCCCTCATAAACCATGCCGACGCGGAGGAGCTTGGGATAAAGACGGGTGATGTCGTGCTTATCGAGAGCGCTGCAGGCTCTGTGGAAGTTCCCGCGGTCGTCACATCAGCGTTGGCGAGGGGTGTTGTCGCCGTACCCTATGGGATGGGTAGGTGGGCCGAGACGATGGTGGTTAAGCCGTCATACGCAAGCCTGAAGAAGGGCGGCGAGGTCTTCACAACACTCCCGGACAGGGTCGAGATACCTGAAACAGCCGTCAACCCCGTCAGAAACCTGCCAACAATAGTGAAGAAGACGCTCTTCACAAACAGGCCCGCCGACTACTTTGAGAAGGGGCTTGCGGTGGATGTCTGGCGGTTCAACGGCGTCTCACCCAACCCGGTAGAGCTCGTTGACGAGTCGCTGGGCGGATGGCCCGCGCTGTCATGGATTGGGGCGGGGCAGGCATACTACAGCACCCCCGTCCGGGTAACCAAGACGGGAAAGACTAGGAAGCTGATGCCGCATCTGACGGTCTGGTGAGCCGATGGAGGGGTTCAACTCCTTCGAGAGGGCTGGCCTCTACGTATCCCTCCACGCATACCTCAGCTGGGTCGCCGGCGGGGGCGGGGGGCCTCCGGTGGAGGTTTTCAACTTCTTCGAGAGCCTCGGAGTTGAGCTGCCTCGAGAAATCGGGAGGGAGACATCGGAGTATGTGAGAAACTTCAGGGCCGGGGATGCGAGAGACGACCTAAACCCCGTGGCCCGCGCAAACCTCCCAAACCACCTCGCAGCCTTCTACAAAGCCTCGGGGTATGTTTCAACTGAGCCCGCCGACAGCCTCACCACCATGACGGCCTTCGCGGCCCGGCTTGCGATGGACGCATACACAGCCCATGTCAGAGGCGACGGTGAAGCCGATAGGGTTGAGCGGCAGCTCCACAGGTTTATCCAGACACATCTGCTGCCGACCCTCGAGCATGTGAAGCCACCGGGGAAGGTGTTTGAGGAGGCCTTCGATGGGCTGGTGCGGATTGTGAGGCTTGACACCCATTTTCTAGCGGAGAGGCTTAGCCGTCAACGCTCCTCTGTTGCCTGAGGTACTCCATCAGGGCTACCGCGTTGTTATGCTCGGGGTCGCGGGCCGAGTAGAGAAGTGTGACTGTCCCATGTTTTTTCTCGAGTGCGAACAGCTCTTCGACGAGATTTTTCTTGGAAGCCAGCTCCATGTGGTAGCGCCGCTTAAACTCCTCCCACCTCGCCGGGTTGTGGCCGAACCATTTCCGCAGGCCGTCGCTTGGGGCGATGTCCCTCATCCATAGGTCCACGTCTGCGGCGGCCCTACTCAGACCGCGGGGCCAGAGCCTGTCCACCAAGACCCTGCAGCCGTCCTCGGGCGAACGCCCCCCATAGACACGCCTAACCCTGAACAACGGGGCCGTGGGCCCGGCCAGTAGATAGCTGTTACGCCGCTACCTAGAATGAGGCGGCGACGCCGTAGTGGTTTACGGCTGGTTTTTCACCCAGCAGGGGTGCTTCACGCTGGTGGATGTATGGCTCCCACCACCTATCTCCGGCAAACTTTTTCAGGGCCTCAAGGTCGCGCCAGACCGTGACAACAGAGGCCTCGGAGCCGTCCTCGCTCACTCCCGCCACTGCGTAGAGGCATCCGTCCTGTCGGCGGAGCATCGGGATAGCTGTCTCCTCCGCAAAGCGTCTAAACTCCTCCCCCGCACCGGCCTTCAACCTACAACGCCAAACACGCAGAATCATAAACACCAAACACCGCCGTCTAATATATCTCTTACACCACCAATAGGCTAGGTCGACAACATACCTGCTGTAGCCGACCCGCTGAACCCTTCCATGTGCAACCGCCTCAACGGCCCTGTTTTTCCGTCTGCAAGCCCCGCAGAAAGACCATGTGTAAGCAATAAAGGTTTTTGACTATGATGTGTTTAAGCTGCTGGATGGGTGTGCTGGGTTGCAGTATTTTGAGGCCGTGCGCATCGGTGAG
>Ga0197142_1002016_pt1 | contig 18106 bp, 16 predicted proteins | sample GBS60_MetaG_FD_148614 | JGI IMG/M metagenome (GOLD analysis project Ga0197142, IMG submission 148614) | Sediment microbial communities from Great Boiling Springs, Gerlach, Nevada, United States - GBS 60_MetaG | ecosystem: Environmental > Aquatic > Thermal springs > Hot (42-90C) > Sediment...
TTGAAATTAATGTTCAGTGGATTTTCTTTGCCAAGATAGACATTCATAAAGCCATTCACGACATCGACGAGTTGATTTTCACTCCAAATTGGAGTTCCGCCAAATTCTTGCTCGTAGATGGCAAAAGTAATTGCGGTTTGTCCATTAAATGGACGGTCGTTCTGGTCTCGCAAACTTGCTTGGTAATTCAAAACACGAGGTATATGCGAAAGAACCAGAGATGTTGCAACAAAGAAAACAAGAGCGATGGTTAAAAAGAACCTTTTCATTTTAAAACCCTATAATTAGTTAGACATACAAATATATTACTTGTTAAAAAAGAAATTTTCAATTTTAATTCCAAATTATTTAACAATAACAAGGATATTCCGATAGGTTTTGGAGCGAGAGTCGTTTAGTCCGGCGATTTGAGCAGGACTGACGGTCAGTTCGTAAAAGTAATTGCCACTGGGGACATCGATGAGATTGTCCGACTTTAAGTCCCAAACGATTTCCTGCTGTCCAGCCGATTGAAAACCATCTACAAGAGTTTTAATTAGATTTCCAACCATATCATAAACTCTAAGAGTTACGAAAGAGTTTTCCATCAGAGTATAGCGGAAGGTTGTAGAAGTAGAGGCGGGATTGGGAAAATTGGAAATGTTATCATTCAAAGATATCGGTGGGTTTTCTTCCACTCCCGTTGGGCTTTCGAGAGGCACCCAAAATCCTTGATACAAAACCCTGTTTCCCTGGGAAATTCTGTCAATTGCAATTTGGCCAGTTAACCCTGAAAGGCTCAAATTGCCCGAATTTTTCACAACAAGCATTCCACCTGAGCCAAAAACTGCACGATCAATTTTAAGGCCGGGAGCTGAGTAAAGCTCGGAAGCAAACAGCAGAACTGTTGCAATTATTAAGAACAGCGAGAATTGTTTCATACAATCACCTTTTTATTAAAATTATACATACATTTTTTCCCAATATTAAAGCAAAAATAAGCAATAACTGTGCCAATAATCTCCCTCAATTTTAAACAAGAAAAATTTTTATTTTTAAAATAGCAAATATACAAAAAACAAATATACAAGAAAAAATTTTTTTCAATACAAATTTCATAAATTTTTTGTAATTCTATTCTATCTTAATTATCCCCCCAACTAAGTTGTAAATGCAAAATTAAAACAAAAAAATTAATTTGCAAATAATTTTTAAAGAAAATTTTATGAAATTTGAAACAATACTGTCTCATTGCTCTGAAGTAGTTGAAATTACAAGGAAATCGCACATTCCTACGGATGAGTTGCTGGGTTCATACTTTCGCCAGAAGAAGTATATTGGTAGCAGCGAAAGAAAAATAATTTCGGAAATTGTCTTTATGCACCTAAGATTTCTCGGTTTTTCCCAATATGTTTTCGATAAGCTCAAAAAGGAATTCAATGACAAAAACTCTAATACCAATTCATTAGGTTTGCTAATAACCTTATTTATTAACATTGAATTATATACGAAAAATATTTTTAACATAGCAAAAAGCATCGAAAAACTTTATTCAACTGAAAATGGAATTTTATATATGCTAAATTTTATTAACGACCAAATTCCGAATTTCTTTAATCTACTTAAGAGTATCATCTCGGAAATAAATATTCTTCATAAGTTTATACTAAAACAAGAAATCAATAATTCTTTGGAAAATAAAAGTTTAATCGAACAGGTTAGCATTAGGTATTCAATTCCTGAATTTATTTTGAACTCTTGGTTGAAGTATTATCCCAAACAAGGTATTAATCCCTTTGAACTCGCAGAAAGCCTACTCTTCCCCACGGAGCTAACAATCAGGGTAAACAAAATTGGCTTTACTCGTAGCAAAATAATTGATTTGCTTCGAGATGCTAAGATTGAAGCAAACGAAACCCCTTACTCGCCATTTGGAATTAAAATTCCAGAAAGAGTAAATCTCTTGCAATTAGACATTTATAAAAGAGGAATTATTGATATTCAGGACGAGGGGAGCCAATTGGTTTGCCTTGCTTGTAATCCAAAACCGAACGACAAAATTTTGGACGCCTGCGCCGGAGCAGGAGGAAAATCTCTTTTCCTTGCATTCCTTCAAAATGATAAAGGCAAAATCATTGCCAATGATGTGGTCCTTCCCAAACTAATTGAATTAAACCGAAGAGCAAAACGAGCGGGATTTTCATCAATCACGACTCACCACCTTTCGGGAAAGAACTTGAAACGGGCATCTCTTCTGCGCCCCGATTTTTTCGACATCGTTCTTGTCGATGCTCCTTGTTCAGGTATAGGCACTTCTCGAAGAAGCCCTATTCACAAATGGTGGTTAACTCCTAATAAGCTCCGTCGCTTTGCTAAAAAGCAATTTGATTTACTTTCCTTTTATTCTCAATTTGTCCGTCCAAAAGGATATCTTATTTATTCAACTTGTTCGTTAATGCCAGAAGAAAATATTGAAGTCGTCGAAAGTTTCCAGAAAGCTAATCCCAACTTTATTCCCGTACCCCTTCTCCAAAGCTTCCAAAAATTTGGAATTGAACTACCAATGCTAAAAAAGGATAGTTACACTATTACTCTTCTCCCTTCCATTCACAAAACAGACGGTTTCTTTATAGCTAAATTACAAAGAGCGACATAAGCTGTCAACTAATTTCAACAATGAAAAGATAATTCAACAAAAAACGTTCCGCCTAATGTCTTGTATTTAAATAAATTATAAAATATGTTTAAAAACTTCAACATATTCCTAAATAGGAATGCATTTTTTTATAGTTAAAACAAATTTAGTAAGTTAGAAATTATGGTAATTTCGGAAAAAGAAAAAGAAACATTAATTAAAATTATTAGTACAACAATTTCTGGGAAATTGAAAATTTTTCTCTATGGCTCCCGCTCCCGTGGAAAAACAAACGATGGAGACATAGACATTTTGATCCTTTCTGAATTCCCTGTTCCTAACGAAACAATAAGAAAAATTAAAATTCAATTTTCCGATCTATTTCCCGAAGCAAAGCTGGACATTGTAGTAAATACTTTTTCAAAAAAAACAGCCTTTGTGAAATTAATCGAAGATACAGCCATACTTCTATGGGAAAGAGCATAAGACATAACAAATATCGAGAGTATGCTCTTGAAATTATTGATATGCTTTCGAAATCAATTGAAAGATTAAAATATTCCTATTCAAAAGTCCAACAAATAAACCTCGATAAAGAAAATTTCACAGAAGACGAATTGGAAACAATCGAATCCCTTTGTTCGCGATTTGCACGAACATCTGATATTCTTTTGCAAAAAGCATTTCGCTTCCTCGACATTTACGAGCACGAGGGATACGATTTTCCTGTACCTAAAAGAATATCCCTCGCTGAAAAAAGAGAATTGATACCCAATGCTGAAACATACAAGTATATAAGGGAACTAAGGAACGAAGTTGCACACAACTACGCAACCGATTACTACATTGATTTGTTTAAAGAAATCTTTAATTACACTCCTTCACTTTTCGAAATTGTTGAAAATACAATTAGATACTTAAACAAAAAATTTCAGCAAAATTAGGATTACCAGAACTTTCGAATTCTAAGGAAAAATGCCAAAAGGGCGAAAACCATCGTATAGATTGTTGAACCCAGAACAAACTTAAAATAGGTAGCAAAAATCGAATCAGTCAACTCAATCATAATAAAATAGTATATTATGTTGTGAAGTAAAGCCGCCAAAAAGCAAATCAAGAAAAATTTATTCGAACGCAAAATATTCCAAAACTCCTTCTCCTGGTAAAAAAAGCCTACAAGATAAGCCACCATTGTTTTTGTTAAAGCATTAACCCCAATCACATTTAATGAAAGAAAATCGAATAAAATTCCAATTATAAAAGCAAAAATCAAACCATAAAGTTTTCCTTCAAACAGCGTGACCCATATAACAAGTAAAATCAACAGGTCTGGTGTGACTCCATATATTGAAATCAAATATGAAAATGAGAGCTGCAAAACAGAAATCAACAAAGCTGCAAGTGAATAATAAATTATTTTAAGATATGTATTCTGAATTTTAAAACTTTGTTCAATCATTTTCACTTTTTCATTATCTTGCTCAAAGAATCCAGTTTCTTTTTTTCATCCATCAACTTCCTTGGATTGATTCTCGTAGACTTTGGCGGGGGTTCTTTAATAAGCAATTGTAGCTTTTGTATATAATCATTAATCAATTGGTAAAGCTCGGTATCGACTGTTTTCTTTAATACAAACACTTCTTCGAGGAATGAAAAGTTCACGAAAGGCTTGACAACTATTTTGGTAAAAAGTTCGCCTTCTTCATCTTCCTTTTTTACAACTACCCCAATTGGAACAAATGGAACATACTTCAAACTAAATTTGGAAGTAACAATGGTATCGCCAACAGCGACATCCATAAACTTTGGGACATCGCGGAAAAGTAAATTCCCACTCCCATCCCAATTTATTGTTCCAAGAACCCCACTCCGCAAATTCAAAGCTGGAACTTTAACATTCGCATTTGTAATTAGTTCAACAAGTGAATAATTTGAACCACAAGCAACAACCAAACCAACAAGACCTGCGTCGTTCCGAACAGTCATCATCGGAAGAATGCCGGATTTCTCACCTTTATCGAGAATAATAAAGTTTCTTAAATCGACAGAAATTGAACCTACGACCTGTGAGACTTCGGCTGGGGTGTCGAGTCTCGGCTTCAACTGAAGCATTTTACGCAAGGCCTGGTTTTCCATCTCTGCTATTCGAGCATTAATAATTTTTTGTGAAAGATTAAAATTCAATTCCCTTAAAGCAGAATTTTCGCTTTTTAAAGCTTGAACGTTTGGGATTAAAAATACTTTCTTTTGTATCCAGCCTAAGGTTGCAACAATTATGGAGCGAAAACCACCTATTTTGTTGATATCTCCCAGAAGAATAAAAGAAAGGGATACAAATACTAATCCCAAAAAAACAAAGTGTTCTTTATATTTTAAAATAAAATAGATTAACTTTTGCATTTGCGAGCATTAATTAATATCTTATGCCACGAATTAGAACAGATGAAAACTTAAAAATATCTTCAAGTACTTTTCCTGCTCCAATCACAACCGATTTCAATGGGTCGGAAGGAATATGAACTGGCAAACTGGTATGTTCTTTAAGCAATTTGTCGAGACCTTTCAACAAAGCCCCACCCCCGTTGAGTACTATCCCACTATTGTAAATGTCAGCCGCAAGTTCCGGTGGCGTTCTATCGAGGAGTCGTAATACGGCTTCAACTATCTCTTTAACAGTCGGAGCTAAAGCTTTGCGAACTTCCTCGGAAGTCGATACAATCGCTTTTGGCAAACCGTTTACAAGATTCCGGCCCATCACTTCAAAATCCTGTTCTGTTTCGAGCGGATAAGCAGAACCTATCTCGATTTTTATTTTCTCAGCTGTTGTATCACCAATCAATAAATTGTGTTCCTTCTTGAAATAATTTTTAATCGCCTCGGTCATCTCATCACCTGCAATCTTAATAGATTCAGATACAACAATCCCACCCAATGAAATTACAGCTATTTCAGTTGTGCCGCCACCTATATCAACAATCATATTTCCTTTGGATTCGAATACGTCGATACCAACACCAATAGCGCCCGCCATTGGCTCCGATATCAAGTATACTTCTTTAGCACCAGCATGCTCACAACTATCCCTAACAGCTCTTTTTTCGACTTCAGTTATTCCTTGCGGAACGCATACCACAACTCTTCGGGTAGAACGCCAGCCCTGGGTCACTCGCTTTATTAGTATCCTGAGCATCCCTTCGGTAATTTCGAAATCAGCTATCGCCCCATCTTGCATTGGTCGGATTACTTGAATATCACGAGGTGTTCGTCCAAGCATTTCCTTTGCAGCCCTTCCAACAGCGATAATATGCTTGCTTATCCTATTGAATGCAACAATCGAAGGCTCATTTAGAACTACTTCCCCCTCATTGGCTGAATAGATTAATGTGTTAGCTGTCCCAAGATCAATTGCCAAATCATTACTTAAAAAACCAAACATTTTACTCCAAAATAAGAAAAACTAATTTACAAAATTAGTAGATTTTATTTCTTTATGCCTTAAAGAAATTCATTTATTTAAATTATTTATTCTGATTTATTTTTATTTTTTATTTTTGATTGATTGTTTTTGGAGCTATTATGAAAAAGTATTACGAATTTTCGATTTTTCTTTTATTTCTTAGTTTTTTTAATTTATTAGCCCAGGAGCAAGGCTTGATCCAACAAGCCTACGATAGTTATCAAAAAAAGGACTTCAAAAAAGCGATTGAGTTGTATTCCCAAGTTCTTCAAAAACACGAACGGTACGCCCCTGCTTTTTATGGCAGAGGTCTTGCATATGCACAATTGGAACAATATAACGCTGCAATAAAAGATTTCGAAAAAGCAACTCAGTTGGACAATGCTTTTTCGGAGGCCTACTTCGCAAAATCTATTTGTGAAATCAAAATTGGACAGAATGAAAACGCACTCGCTTCGATTAACTCAGCCATAAGTATTACTCAAAACAAGCCAGAATACTTTTACACTCGTGGTCTGATACACTATTACCAAAAAGAATGGAACAAAGCAATTCCCGACTTCACCAAAGCCATCGAAATAGATCCAAAATTTGGTTTGGCTTTCTATGCTCGAGCCTCTGCTTATTATCACCTAAAGGATAAGAACAATTCACTTAAAGATTACGAATCTTATTTGCGAATAAGCGGAAATCAACATAATCTTGCTAACGAAACTCAAAGAATGATTAATGTTTTATTAAATCCCGAAGAATAAAATTATGAAACACCTTTTAATACTTGTCCAGTTCCAACTTTCACTGGTTTCTTATGTTTTTTCTCAAAATTTGTTAGAAAATCTTCAAATTGGGGGTAATTTTCAATCCGATTCATACTACTACCTTCGCGACTCAACAATTGAATCGGCCGAGGCAAGCGAAAAACTGCTTTCGAACAATTATCTTTTCCTCACAATTTCTACAACTAACTTAAATCTTGATATCCGATATGAAAGTTTCCAAAATCCTATAATAGGTTACGACCCACGTTTTCAAGGTTCAGGTATAGCCTATCGCTCGATTTCATACAAAAACGATTGGTTCAACCTTACAGCAGGTAATTTTTATGAACAGTTTGGCAGCGGTATGGTGCTTCGGGGATACGAAGAACGAAATTTAGGTCTCGACAACTCTTTCGACGGGATAAAAGTTACGATTGAACCCCTAAGTGGGATAATCATTAAAGGAATAATCGGAAAACAAAGATTTTTCTGGTCGCAAAGTAAATCTATCGTTCGTGGCGTTGATGCGAATCTTGAACTTTCAACCATTTTTCCTAATTTCTTCGAATCGATATCTTTTGTCATTGGGGGAAGTGTTGTAAGCCGCTACCAACCTGATTTGGACTCAAAATACCGATTGCCCGAAAATGTTTTAGCTTACGCAACTCGTTTTGACATTACAACTTCGTGGTTATCACTTTCAACTGAATTTGCATTCAAATACAACGACCCCACCACTCGTAACAAATATACCTATAACAATGGTATTGGCATCAATACAGACATTTCGCTCTTTACAAGCGGGTTTTCCGTTTCGCTGGGATTTCATCATTACGATAATATTGAATTTAGAACAGATAGGGAAGCAAAAGGACTGGAATTACACCTAAACTATCTTCCATCACTAACCAAACAACACATCTACAGTCTTCCAGCATTCTACGCCGCCTCGACCCAAGCCAATGGTGAAACGGGTTTCAAAGGCGAGGTAAATTACACTATTCCACCAAACACGATTTTAAAAGATGACTTTGAAACAAATATTGCCTTTGGGTTCTCACGAATAAATTCTATCGACACTCAAAGGATAGATGATTTCACATACAAAAGCAAATTTTTTGGCATCGGTCCTGAACTATTTTATAGGGATTATTACATTGAGCTTCGCCGCAAACTTTCACGCCCATTGGAACTTAAACTTGCTTACATAGATTTAATTTACAACAAAGATGTTATGGAAAACGAAGGTTCCCCATTGTTTGGCAAAGTTAAATCGAAAACTTTTGCAACAGAAATTATTTATTCTTTCAACAAAACACATACTTTACGAATAGAATTTCAACATATGTGGTCAAAAAACGATAGCACAGCAGCAAACGACGATAAAAAGAACGGCAACTGGTTTGCATTTCTTGCTGAACATTCCATAACCCCACATTGGTACTTTTCTATTGTTGACCAATGGAATTACGGAAATGTAAACAAAAACTATCGTGTACATTACCTGAAATTTCTTATTACTTACGCTCAAAAAACAACACGACTTTCGCTTGGATTTGGTAGAGAAGCTGGGGGAGTAGTTTGCCTTGGTGGAGTTTGCAGGTTCGTTCCTATTTCTTATGGGGTTAGTATGTCGATAACAACATCATTTTAGGTGGAAAAATGAAAAAGATTATATTTATCATCTTTTTATGCATTACTTTCTGGCAATGCGACAAAATTAATCCACCTTATCTCGAAAATCCAACTGATTTAGATACCAGCGATTACACTCAAAAAATACTTTTAGAAGAATACACTGGTTTTCGTTGCGGTAATTGCCCCGAAGCTACCGAAATCGCCCATAATTTAAAAGAACGCTACCCCAACAATCTTATTCTTCTTGCAGTGCATTCAGGTGGATATGCTAAACCTACAACAGCCCACCCATACGACTTTCGAACCCCAATCGGAGACGATCTCGACAACTTTTTTGGATGCAGTAAGGCTGGAAATCCAAACGGGATGGTTAACCGAGTAGGTTTCCCAACTAAGTCCCATATCCTTCGCGAAGGTCAATGGGAAGCAGTCATTCAAGAGTTATTGAAGCAAAAACCAAAACTCAATCTAAAACTTTCTACCAGCTTCAACCCAACGAATCGGACAATCACAGCAACTGTTGAAATTAACTTCTTAGAAGCTTCGTTGCCCAATTACTACCTTTGCTTATATCTTGCTGAAGATAGTGTTGTTCAGTATCAACGCGATGATAGAAAGAACCCACCGGACATTGAAAACTACGTGCACAACAATGTATTGCGGGATGGATTAACCCCTACTTGGGGCATTCAAATTTCTGAATCTTCTCTTTCTCCAGAAACCAAAATTGTCAAAGAAATTCGATATACCATCCCCGACGGTAAAGATTGGAGAATCCCAAAACTCAAAGTAATTGCCTTCGTGCACGATAAAGACAATACTTTCGAGATTCTTCAAGTTGATGAATCATACATTTCACCATAGATGAACAACCGAGACATCATTTCAATTTCATTTGCAATTTTAGTCCTTACCAATATCATTCTCCTTTTTAACATTCAAAAAGGTGAGGTCCAACCCTGGGACGAAGGCCTTTACGCGTATAGAGCCCGAGAAATCCTAAAATCAAAATGCTGGTGGGACCAAACTTCTGTTTCCCTTGGAAATTTATACTCTGCTTCATACCCACCTCTTGTTCCCTGGGTGATGGCGTTGAATATGAAATTGTTTGGTGCAAATCTCTTCGCAATCAGATTATTCTCTGTCCTTGCTTCTGCATTAATAATAACGTTATTTTTTTATTTTTTTTCGCCCCTGTTCAACTATCAAATTACCTTTTTATTTTCAATTAACTTACTAATTTCTAATACATATTTCTTTTATTCCCGTCAAGGGATGTTGGACATTCCTTTACTTTCTTTTATCTTTCTCGTCTTTATCTTTTTGTTTAAGTTCCTTGAAACAGAAAAAAAGTATGAAAAAATTCTTTTTGCTGCAGGAGTTTCTATTTTCTTTGCCTGTTCACTAATGACAAAAGTTGTTCTATCGTTTATTCCTTTGATTTCACTTCCATTTATTTATAAATACTTTCCCAAAAAGAAATTTATCCAATCAATACTATTATTTTCGATTGGAGTTTTGCTTGCTTTACCGTGGCATTTATATATGTTCTGGAATTACGGTCTGGAATTCCTTTCCCTTTTTTTGCCTGCTCACCTTTATACAGTGGTTGAATCAAACACTAAACAACTTGGAATTTTGTATTACTTTAACCAACTCATAGTTTCCAACGCTCTCTTAATATTGGCCTTAGTTAACCTATTTTTTAGATTGAAAACTTATAGTTTCAGAAAAATATTCCTCAGCGGCAACCTTGTTTCCGACATCTTTTTCGCCTGGTTTTTTATTGGATTAATCATTTTTAGCTTTGCTCCAACGAAACTTCCCCACTATACACTCTATTTGCTATTGTCAGGCATTTATTTAGCACTTGAATTCTTATGCCTACAATTCCCAATATTATCACAAAAAAAGAAGTTTTCAGCATTTCTGCTTTTCTTCATTGCATTAATGTGGAATTTATCCCCAAACCTCAGAGAATCGGTTAAATCTTTAAATTTTGAGTTTGTTCCATTTAAAATCCCCATATTGCTATTGGTAATTTCTTTCTTATACCTCATATATTATCTAGAAAAAAACTCAAAGATTAAACAAATTTTAAATTTTAGATTTTTCGAAATGATCATCTACATTGTTTCTATTGGTTTATTGATTTCCACTATTGTGCATATTTCACAAAAGCCAACAGGTAAAATATTCGGGGGTGAGCGTGTCGCAAAATTTCTCGAAAACCACAAGGTTAACCATTTCGTCTACCTTTTTCACAAAGTTAACGACTCGGATACTTTGAATCCTCAACTGGCGTGGTATACAAATGGTTCATACTTTGGCAAGGACCCAAAGAAAAAAATATTTTTCGTTAAATTACCATTAGAAGGAATAGATTTTGAAGCAATTGAAAATCTCTGCAATTTCCCAAACGATATTGTTGTTTATTACATTTTTGATTACTTGCCCAATATTGAAGCAACAATGCGTGAGATAACCATTCGACGGCAAATTTTATTAATGACGCCAAATTACATTATTTTCAGCCCAGAAAAGCCCAAAGGGAAAATCAGGAAAAAAGAACTAAGCATTTAATCAAATAAAAAATGGCAAATCTCCCCCCTGATTTGCCCTGCTTACTTCGAGGTGTAGGTAGGATTGGTAAATTTATCCTCTAATCAATTGTAGGAATGCCTGTGGGTTTGCGTTTGCTTGTGCAAGCGAAATCAACGATGCTTGCTGCAAAAATTGAGCCTTAATAAGCTCCAGCTGTTCCAAAGCAACATCGGCATCTTCTATTCTGGAAATTGCGGCATTGTAATTTGTTATTTGTGCCTTCAATAAATCTTCTTGCGATGCCAGTCGATTACTTATTCCACCAAGTAGCGAAGCTACCTTGTTTACATTTTGCAACGCCTGATTCAAACTTTGGATTGTTAGATTAATTTGTGTTGAAGAAAAAATACCCAGATCAGATGAAGAAACCTGGTCAAGTTCTGTTAAATCAAGATTGCTTACGCCAGCAAAATGCTGTGCCGTCATTGCTTTAATATCGAAGCTACCGCTTGGGATATTATATTCAACATTATAAGTTGTTAAATCAATCGATAAAGTCACCAAATCATATTTTGCATTCATTCCAATTACGAAAGCTGCAGAGAATGTTCCATCCAGAAGCTGGCGCCCCCCATAAACAGTTGTATCGACTATTGTTTGTATCTGTTGTGCCATTCGATATGCTGCTTTTGCAAGCGAAACAAGCTCATCGGTTCCAAGCGCACCACTGGCTGCTTGCGACACAGTATCTTTAATGGTTAGTAATCTTTGTGAAATATTATCGAGGGCTTCTATGGAAATATTCGTCACTGCATAAGCATCCCCAACCGCAAGTAAAGCTGCCTTCATCGCTCCGTTGCGGGATTGCAAAGCTCGGGATGTAATGTACCCTGCAACATCATCCCCAGGATTGTTAATCCTCTTCCCTGTCGACAATCTTAACTGCCTAAGTGAAATGTTTCGGTTCGAAACCTCCAGAGCGTTGTATGCATTCTCCGCTGGGATGTTCGTTCTTATTCTTGAGTTCCCACCAATTGCAAACGGCATTTTTTCCTCCCTTTAAATTCAATAATTTAAAATCGTAAAAATATTTTCCAAAACCTGTGCCAAAGACAAAAACTCAATGAATCAACAAGATTGAAATGCTTATCAGATAAGCATTTCCGAAAAAATATTTATTAGGAATTAAATAAAAAAACCGAGGCAAAAAGAAAAAAACTGTCCAAAAAAAGACAGATTTTTGACGATTTTTCTACTAAAAATTTATTGATTAGATAAAATGGCTAAATTTCGCCAGAATAAAATTTATTCTTTTTTCTTTTTTGGCAACTTAACATAAAATCTAGTACCTTTTCCAACTTCGCTTTCAACCCTAATGGAACCGCCGTTCTTTTCAACGAATTCTTTCACAAGAATCAAACCTAAGCCACTTCCCTTTTCCCGGGCGGTTCCAAGGGTAGATACATTCTCACCAATTTTAAACAATTTGGAAAGTTTTTCTGAATCCATTCCAATTCCGCTATCAGTCACAATTAATTCATAGTCATCGCCGTTATCTTTTATTGAAATCTGTATCTCGCCGCCGGGATTAGTAAACTTTATCGCATTTGAAATTAAATTCCTAACCACAGCGGTAATCATATTTCTGTCGACAAAAGCAATAAAACCTTCTGGTACCAAATTAGAAATACTTATACCTTTTTGTCTGGCATTCGGCTCATTAATAACAACACTTGCAAGAGCAATTTCATACAAATCAACTTCCTCGGGTTTGAATGGAATTGTTCCAGTTTGCGAACGTGACCACTGCAAAAGATTCTCCAGAAGATTAAAGGATTGAACAGCATACTCAAGTAATTCCTTCAGAAGTTCCTTGGTCTCCTCAGGCGTTAGTATGTCTGAATTTTCAATCAATGTCTTTGTCATAGAAATCAAACCAGAAATTGGAGCACGAAGGTCGTGGGCTATTATGTTGAAAAATTTATCTTTTGCAGCATTTAATTCTTTTAATCTTTCCTCGGATTCCCGAAGTTGTTGTTCATAAATTTTTCTTTGTGTAATATCTCTCATAATTCCCATAACAAGAACTTCACCGGGTTTGCCAACCGAGACGGTGCTAACTTCGACAAAAACTCGCTTCCCAGACTTATGAAGAAGTTCCAGTTCATATTGGTTTGGTATTTCTTTACCCTCCATACGCATCTGATAACGCCATTCAAGATACTTCCTGCTTTCTTCGGGCAACAAAACGATAAAATCGAAATCCTCCGAGGTCAACTCATCGGCTGAATAGCCTGTCAACTCGCAAAAGCGGGGATTAACATAAACGTAATGCCTTCCTTTCATCAGATAAATAGCATCGAAAGCATTCTCTATTAAAGCCCTGTAAAGTGTGGAACTTTCTTCGTAGAGTTGCCTGATGTAATCGAGTTCGCTTGTATCAATGGAGATGCAAAAAACATATTCTTCATCACCAAAACGGATTAGAAATTTGGTTACTTCGATATAATGAGTTTTACCCTTTGAATCTATAAGTTTCTGATGAAGATGAATCTGGTCTTTTTCGCGGCGGAAAAGCTGCTGGTCTGTTTCTATCTGCTCCTTAACTGCCTCTATTTCACCAAAAATTTCGTTCAAACTCTTGCCAACAATTTCATCATACCGTTTGCCGACAAAATTTTCGAAACTTTGATTGCATAACACTATTTTACCCTCACGATTGCGGACTGTTATCCAAAAGTCGAAACGGTCAACTAAATGTTTGACATAATTAGAACTTCCAAAAAGCGATGAAAAACTTTCAGCATCGGCAACAGCAAACCTCGTTAAAATTACAAGTGTATATCTTCTCCCATTTGTTACGAAACCTTTGCTGGTGGCAAATATAGGCGTTTTGTTCCAAAGAAGAAGATAATAGTCGGATACCTCAATGGTTTTCTTTAAATTATCTAAAAACGACAAAAATCGTGAGTCTTCAAAAAAAAGCAAACACTTGTCAATATCTTGGTTTGTAACATACGGATTGGCTGGATTAACTAAACTTTTCAAATGTTTATTGTGCTCGATAATTTTAAGGTTTTCCAGAACTAACGCTGGATTGGGTATTAAATCCAATTCAATTGATATATTACTTTTGGATACCACAAAATTTATACTTAAAAAACACAAAAATCAAAATTAAGAAAAATTAACCCAAATGAGGCCTAATTTTCAAGTGCAGTTATACCCGGTAAAGGTTTCCCAGCAAGGAAATCAAGCGAAGCCCCACCTCCTGTGGAAACAAGAGAAACCTTATCTTTCAAACCCAATTTAGCAATTGCAGCTGCTGAATCCCCCCCACCTATGATTGTGATTGCTCCTTTTGAGGTTGCATCTGCCATCGCATAGGCTATTGCTTTTGTTCCTTCTGAAAATTTTTCAATTTCGAAAACGCCCACTGGTCCATTCCAAACAACCATACGGGCATTCGAAATCAAATCCTTAAATTGCTTACGGGTTTCGAGTCCAATGTCCACCCCCATCCAACCTTCTGGGATACTACCGGATTGAACATTTTTTACTTCCGCATCTTGCGACAACTTATCGGCAATGATAACATCCCTAGGTAGAATCAAAGCTTTGTTCATCGATTTTGCGGTCTCAAGCAAAGATTTTGCAAGCTCAACTTTTTCACTTTCGATAATGGAATTTCCTACATCGTATCCGATTGCCTTGAAGAAAGTATAAGCCAGACCACCTCCAATTAAGATTGTATCACACTTTTCAAGTAAATTCTGAATAACATCAATCTTTCCCGAAATTTTAGCACCGCCTATGATTGCCAAATAAGGTTTCGGGGGATCGGATATCGCTTTCCCCAAATAATGAATTTCATTAAGCAAAAGCTGCCCAGCAAATTTTTCCTCGAATAGTCGAGGCAATGCATCAATACTTGAATGTGCTCGATGACAAGTCGCAAATGCATCGTTAACATAAACGTCAGCAAGCTTGCGAAGCTCTTTCGCAAAATCCTCTGAATTGAGCTCTTCTGCTTTGTGGAAGCGAAGATTTTCGAGCAAAATAACTTCGCCGGGAATTGAACCGCCAACGATTTTCTCAACTTCTTCGCCAATGCAATTGGAAACAAATTTCACATTGTAGCCAAATTTCTCGCTTAAATAGTCGGCAACTGGTTTCAAAGAATACTTTGGATTAGGCTCGCCCTTGGGTCTTCCCAGATGAGAAATCAAAATAGGTATCCCCCCATCATCAATTATTTTATTTATTGTTGTCAAGGATTCGACAATTCTTGTATCGTCGGCAACTTTTCCATCAGAAGTCAAAGGGACATTAAAGTCAACTCGGATAAGCACCCGCTTACCCGCAAAATTATAATCAAAAATCGATTTTATCATAACGCAGTCCTTTTTTAAATGAAATTCATTAATTCAAGAATTAAATCCACACATCGAGCTGCATAACCATATTCATTATCGTACCAACCAACAACTTTAACCAAATTCCCCGATACCTGAGTTAATTGAGCATCAAAAATACAAGAGTGTGGATTACCAACAATATCGGAAGAGACCAATGGTTCTTCTGTATACTGGAGAATGTTTTTTAAATAGGTTTCCGATGCAGTTTTCATTGCATTATTAATTTCCTCTTTTGTCGTAGGTTTAGAAAGTATAGCAGTAAAATCCGTTAAGGAGCCATCGGAAACTGGAACACGAACTGCGTAGCCATTCAGCTTTCCCTTTAATTTTGGAATAACAAGACCTACCGCCTTCGCAGCACCCGTTGTGGTTGGTATCATATTAATTGCTGCTGCTCGCGCACGACGAAGATCGCTATGGGGCAAGTCAAGAATTCTCTGGTCATTTGTATAAGCATGAACGGTAACCATAAAACCAGTTTCGACACCAAAATTATCGTCCAGCACTTTGACCATCGGAGCTAAACAATTAGTTGTGCACGAAGCATTTGAAATAATTTTTTCATTTCCCGTAAGTGTTTGATGATTAACCCCCATTACAATTGTAGCGTCGACTTCGTCTTTCGCAGGGGCAGAGAGAACAACTTTTTTCGCTCCGTTCGCAAGATGCTTCTCTAATTGTTCTTTGCGACGATAAACACCCGTTGATTCGAAAACAATATCGATATTTCCTTTCCAGGGTAGATTTTCAATTTGCTTTTCAGCAGAAACAGCTATAGCTACGCCATCGACTATTAAATTATTCCCTTCGTACCTGACTTCACCAGGGTATGTTCTATGTACAGAATCGTATTTGAAGAGATGTGCCAGTGTTGGTGCATCTGTAATGTCGTTAATTCCAACAATTTCGATTCGATCTTTATATTGAAGAATATGTCTAAGGAAAAGTCTGCCAATGCGCCCGAAACCATTAATTGCAATTTTAACTGCCATTGAATTCTCCTTTTAGATAAAACTAAAAAAATAAAATACTAATTTACAAATTATCAAAAAAATAAATTCCAAAAGCATTAAAATAAAAAAATTTAAAAAAACATTCGCTCGTTATAATCAAAAATAAAACTAATTTTGCCTTTTTGTAATCGAAGATTATAATGAGAAATCTCAGACAAATTGAATTAAAAGTTGGAATTGTTTCGGTGGCAGGAGCTATCCTGCTTATCCTTGGATTGATATTCGGACGTGGGTATAAAGTTTCGGTGTCGACGCAAACAATAAAGTTTCGTTTTCCAAATTCCGGAGGGTTGCAGATTGCAAGTCCAGTTGTGGTCAATGGAGTCAAGCGAGGCAGTGTTAGCTCAGTTGTCAACGATAATGGTTCTGTACTGGTAACTGCAACAATCGACAATGTTGATGATCTTCGTAGAGACGTTAAGGCTCGAATTACAATACTGGAAATCACTGGTGGAAAAAAGATTGAAATTTTTCCAGGTTCTTCACCGGAAAAATTCGACCCCACTACCGAAATAAAAGGAGAAACTGCTGCCGACTTTGCCGACTTGGTCACCCAGCTTGGGGTAATTTTGGAGCGGGCAAAACACACCATTAACCAACTGGACACTACACTGTCTTCAACGAATAAGATTTTGGGAAATAAAAATTTTGCCTCCAATCTTCAATTAGCCGTCGATAACGCATCACAATCATTGACAATTACTCGCGAAATCTTAGAACAAAACCAAACAAATATTAACCAAATTGTCAAAAATTTAAGAGAAATACTAATTGAATTGCGAAACGACTACTCAACATTCGAACCTAAAATCAATAAAATAATTACAAGATTAGACACAATTTCAATTCAAACCGTCAACTTAATGGAAAAGGGATATTCAACTTTTGAAAAAATCGACCACTCGTTAAATCGTTTAAATGAGATTCTTCTGGAAATCCGTGAAGGGGATAATTTAGCAAACAAGATTATCTACGATAAAAAATTTGCCGAAAGACTCGATTCAACCCTTAGGCAAGTTTCTGAACTTATTACTTTCATTCAAAAATATGGAGTCAACGTCAATCTTCGTCTAGGAACCAGACCCTAAACCATTTAGACAAATAGAGCAAAAGAATTTGAAAACAAATCTTTTATTTTGTTGATATATATTCTTCCAAAGCTTAACAAAATGCTTTTTTTCGAACTTAATTACTTTTTCCTACTCTGCAAAGGATATTCTTTAAGGAAAGGTATTAATTTTTCTTCCAAACTTTCAATACTTTCGGCAAAAGACACGATTCCGTCTTCGTGACTACCCAAAACTATCATCCATTCTTTATCGAAATCAAGCTTATGACAAAGGTCATAAATTTCTTTTGCTAGCTCAAGCGAACTTGGTGGCAAATCAACCCTTGTAGTTGGGAACCTGTCCTGGAACAAACTCCATATAAGAGGGTGGTGGAAGTGAACAACAACGTTGATTTTCCTAGAAAAGCAATAAAACGCTTTATGAATTTGCAAATCTCGGGAAGGCTTCCATTCACTTGTTACAAAACCACGAATTATGGTACCTGATGTTGGAAATTCCCCTTGTTTATAATCCACAACACAAAAATCTTCGGCACTTAATTTTCTCAAGCCTCCTACCCCACTGCGTGAAATGGCAAAACTTTCTTCGTCTAAA
>Ga0197142_1002017_pt1 | contig 18104 bp, 15 predicted proteins | sample GBS60_MetaG_FD_148614 | JGI IMG/M metagenome (GOLD analysis project Ga0197142, IMG submission 148614) | Sediment microbial communities from Great Boiling Springs, Gerlach, Nevada, United States - GBS 60_MetaG | ecosystem: Environmental > Aquatic > Thermal springs > Hot (42-90C) > Sediment...
GGATACCAGGCAACAGGATGCACCTCAAAGCCTGCGGTGCGCAGGTCTTCCAGCACCACCGTCTTACCCTCCGCCAGCAAGGTGTTCACCCGTGCCCCGACCGCCAGTGGCTCGCGGAAGGTGCGTATGCAGTCCTCGAACCGCTCCGGTGGCACGATTCGAGATAACCGTTGCAAAAAGGGTTCAGGTAGAGACATCAGTTAGAGTATATCATGCTGGCACGTGATGGAGAGTTCTATACAGCGGTTGGCAACAGGGGACGTATCTCCTGAAAGCGCGAGAAGTCACTGACGTTTAGGGTCAGCAGATTTTCTACACCGTGTGCCCAAGCGAAAGCGGCCATTCGTGCATCATGCACTTGCTTCCCACGCACAGCATATCGCTCGACTAAGAAAAGCCAGCGTTCGGTGATATCAGGAGGTTCTGGTAAGAGAGGGAACACCTCGATAAAGTCCCGACAATCTTGCACCGTTGCTGCGATGCTCTGTCCAAGCCCGTTCTGTTCTCGTGGTCGAGTGCTGACACTCCAGAACTCAATGAGCGCTTGAGTACAAAGATAAACTATTGATTGGTGCTTCCTTAACCGCAGGACAGCGTCCCAGCAGATGTTATACTCGGGACTATCCCGTTCACGCAGGCGTACCAGCACAGACGAGTCGATAAGAATGTCCATACATTGCTATTCCTCGTAAAGATGTTCGCGTCGTAGCGCATCGACAGGAATATTAGTGCCTTGCACGCCGGTCGACATCAAGCGGCGCAACGCACCTTCCTGTTCATCCGAGACAGCACTGGAAGTGTGCAAAGGCGTGAACACGAGTATTCCCAGCTCTCCTTCGCGGATGTCAACGGGTTCTTCCGGTACGAAAACTTGTCCGTTATAACGTGCGCGAATGAACTGTGGCATTGTATTTTCACCCCCGAAGCTATTATACCAAATGGTAATCTGTCCTTGAACACGGCATGGCGCTTCTCTCTCCGACCTGTGATCAACTTGTTCATCCACAGGAATACTGGCGTGCTGTCGGGAAAGAATATTCATCCCGTGCAAAGGAGGCTGTGACAAATGGATGCCTATACTCCTCGCAAAGAGCATAAGTTCACTTTCGGACTGTGGACGGTGGGCAACCGCGGGCGCGACCCCTTCGGCGATGTGGTGCGTGATGCGGTCACTCCCATCCGCGCGGTGCAGAAACTATCGGAACTGGGCGCATACGGCGTGAACCTGCACGATAATGACCTCGTGCCTATCGACGCCACTCCTGCCGAACGCGACCGCATCGTCAAGGAGTTTAAGAAAGCGCTGGACGACTACGGCATGAAGCTGGTCATGGGCACGACCAACCTCTTCTACCACCCCGTGTTCAAGGACGGAGCGTTCACGTCGAACGACCCGAAGGTGCGTGCCTATGCCCTGCAGAAATCCATGCAGGCGATAGACCTCGCGGTGGAGCTGGGCGCGGAGATATACGTCTTCTGGGGAGGACGCGAGGGCACCGAGTGCGACGCATCCAAAGACCCCACCGACGCCATCAAGCGCTATCGCGAGTGCATCAACTTCCTCATCCACTATGTGAAAGACCAGAGGTACGCGCTGCGCTTCGCGATGGAGCCCAAGCCCAACGAGCCGCGCGGCGATATCTTCCTGCCCAACGTGGGCGCGATGCTGGCGTTCATCCAGACACTGGATGACCCCGACATGGTGGGCGTCAACCCCGAAGTGGCGCACGAACACATGGCGGGCTTGAACTTCACCCACGCGGTGGGACAGGCTCTGGAAGCGGGCAAGCTGTTCCACATCGACCTCAACGCGCAGAAACTGACCCGCTTTGATCAAGACCTGCGCTTCGGCTCGGAGGACATCAAGGGCGCGTTCTTCCTGGTGAAACTGCTGGAGGACCATGGCTACGACGGTCCGCGACACTTCGACGCGCACGCCTACCGCACCGAAGACGAAGACGGCGTGTGGGAGTTCGCCAGGGGCTGTATGCGCACTTACCTCATCCTGAAGGAGAAAGCAAAGCAGTTTAACGAGCATCCCGCCATTCAGGAGCTGCTGGCGCAGATTCAGCCCCACGACGACGAGCTGGAGAGCCTGATGAGCCATTACTCGCCGCAGAACGCGCAGGCTCTACGCCAGAAACAGTTTGACATCGACGCGCTGGGCAAGAAGGGACTACACTACGAGAAACTGGACCAGCTGGTGATAGACCTTTTGCTGGGAGTGGCATAAAAAAATTGGCTGCGGGGGATGGATTCGAACCACCGTTACCTGGTCCAGAGCCAGGCGTCCTGCCGCTGAACGACCCCGCAGCATCCGCTATATATTATGCCCAAGAACCTGCGGTTTGTCAAGGGTTTTCGGGAGTATCTTTCGCTTCTGGATGGAGAGTGGTGTGGCCAAGCCGCTGGCGCAACAGGTTCAGCCTCTCCTTGATCTTGCGCTCCACGCCGTTATCACTGGGCTCGTAGTAAGGCAGGTTCCAGTTGCCTTCGGGCAGATAGCGCTGGGGCACCCAGTGCCCAGGATAATCGTGCGGGTAGATGTACTCTTTGCCGTGTCCCAGCTTCTGCGCGCCTGGGTAGCTCGCGTCGCGCAGGTGCAGGGGGACGGGAGCCAGCGGCTGGGTTTCGAGGTCGTGCATTGCCCTGTTCAGCGCGACGTAGCTGGCGTTGCTCTTGGGGGCGCAGGCAAGGTAGGTGGTGGCTTGCGCCAGCGTAATCTGCGCTTCGGGTAGCCCGATGAACTGCACCGCCTCCATCGCTGCCACCGCTACCAGCAGGGCGTGTGGGTCGGCGTTGCCGATGTCTTCGCTGGCGAGAATGACCAGTCGGCGGGCGATGAAGCGAGGGTCTTCGCCAGCGCGGATCATGCGGGCGAGGTAGTGCAAAGCCGCATCGGGGTCGGAACCGCGCACCGACTTGATGAAGGCGGAGATGGTGTCGTAGTGTTCATCGCCCTCGCGGTCGTAGCGTGCGGCACGTTGTTGCACCACCTGTTCCAGCATCTCGAACGTCACTGTACGCTCGCCTTGCGCATCGGGTTCGGCAAGGGCGGTGGCGGCTTCGAGCACGTTCAGGGCAACCCGCGCATCTCCGTTGGCAATCCGCAGCAGATAGTCGATGCATTCCGAGGGGAGATGCACACGCAGTTTGCCCAGCCCGCGCTCTTCGTCGGCGAGGGCGCGTTCCACAATCGTTCGCAGGTGCTCTTCGGTCAACGGTTCAAATCGCAGCACCCGCGAGCGGCTGAGCAGAGGCGCGTTGATAGCGAAGTAGGGGTTCTCGGTGGTCGCGCCCATCAGGATAATCGTGCCGTTCTCCACGTGGGGCAGGAAAGCATCCTGCTGAGCGCGATTGAAACGATGTATCTCATCCACAAACAGGATGGTGCGCTGGCCGTGCAACTGACGGCGGCTGCGCGCCTCTTCGATAGCTCGGCGCACCTCGGCGACGCCGCTGGTCACCGCGCTGTACTCCACGAAGTGGCACTTCGTATGCGAGGCGATGATTCGCGCCAGCGTGGACTTGCCGCAGCCGGGCGGCCCCCAGAAGATAACCGAACCCAGCTGGTCGTTTTCGATGGCTTTGCGGATGGCGGTTCCTTCACCGACCAGATGCTCCTGCCCGACGAACTCTTCCAGCGTGCGGGGACGCATGCGCGCCGCCAGCGGCGCCTCCGCTTCGGTTTCGTACAGGTTTTTCTGCTCAAACAGGCTCATGATGGCTCCTGTATTGATTGTAGCAGATGGTGAGGACGATTGCAAAGCGTGATTATGCGCTTGCGTGAAAAGGTCTCAGGCGCAGCTACAGCCAGATACGCCTGTCCAGACTGCGGTACTGGATGGCTTCTGCGACGTGGGTTAAGCCGATATGCTCTTCGCCCGCAAGGTCGGCGATGGTGCGCGCCAGCTTCACAATACGGTCAAAGGCACGTGCGCTGATGCCCATCTGCTGGCTGACCTGCCTCAGCATGGCTTTCACCTCGTCGGAGAGCGGGCAGAACTGGCGCAACAGGCGCGTGGTCATCTGTGCGTTGCAGCGGACGTTCGTGCCCTCAAACCGTTTTTGCTGGATCTGGCGTGCGCGCACCACCCGTTCGCGAATGGCTTCCGATGACTCGCCCGGCTGGGTACGCAGCAGGTCGTCGGGTGTAAGGCGCGGCACTTCGATATGGATGTCGATGCGGTCCAGCAGTGGTCCGGACACCCGCTGTTGATACTTGCGAATCTGCGTGGGCGAGCAGGTGCAGCCGTGTTGTGGGTCGCCGAAATATCCGCAGGGGCAGGGGTTCATGGCGGCAACCAGCATGAATCGGGCGGGATAGGCGATGCTGGCTTGCACCCGTGCGATGGTGACGATACCGTCTTCCAGCGGCTGGCGGAGTACTTCCAGCACCTCACGGCGAAATTCGGGCAGCTCGTCGAGGAAAAGCACCCCGTTATGCGCCAGGCTGACCTCGCCCGGGCGCGGCACGCTTCCACCACCGACCAGCGCGGCGTTACTGCTGGTGTGATGCGGTGAGCGAAAAGGTCGCGTGGTCAACAGCCCGGTGTTCGGAGGTAGCAGCCCGGCGACGCTGTAGAGCTTGGTAATCTCGATGGCTTCATCCACCGTCATCGGCGGCAGGATGGTGGGCACGCGGCGCGCCAGCATCGTCTTGCCGGAGCCGGGCGGACCAATCATCACCACGTTGTGACCTCCGGCTGCAGCCACCTCCAATGCCCGCTTGACGTGGTGTTGTCCCTTCACATCGGCGAAGTCCACTTCATACCTGGGCGGCTGCTGCAGCAGCTGTTCGGGGTCGTCGCTGAGTGGAGTGATACCGTCGCGTGTGTTCAACAACGTCACCGCTTCGGCGAGGCTGGCAACCGGATATACCTGAATGTTGCCTACTATAGCCGCTTCCGAGGCGTTTGGTGCAGGCACAATCATGCGCTTGACACCCTGCTGGCGGGCGTGGATAGCAGTGGGCAACACACCCGTGACTGGGCGTACCGTGCCGTCCAGCGATAACTCGCCCAGAACGAAGGTTTCGTTGAGCCATTCGCTATCCACCTGTCCCGCTGCTGCCAGAATGCCAATCGCGATGGGCAGGTCAAAGGCGGGTCCCTCTTTGCGCAGGTCGGCGGGAGCAAGGTTGACGGTGATACGACGCATGGGCCAGTGAAGCCCTGAGTTGCGGATTGCCAATCGCACGCGGTCGATCGCTTCTTGCACGGCACGGTCGGGTAGACCCACCAGGGTAAACCCGGGAACTCCGCCCGGCTGCATATCTACTTCCACTTCGATAGTGTGAGGTTCAATCCCGTGTACGGTGCCCGAGAGTACACGAACCAGCAAAGCGCGCCTCCTTCCGATGAGCAGATTCACACTCGCTTCAGTGTCTTTTCCAGCCACTCTTCCAGTGCGTGGCGCATGGCTGGGGCCATTCTGGTGAACTGTAACCCCACCCGGTAGACGGCGGGGATTCGGTCTGCCACCATACCGCCCACCCGCACGACCTGCGCCTGCCCCACGATGGTCAGGCTCGCCTCAGGGAGCATAATCTGGAAAGAGGCTTCCTCTCCTACTGGAGGAGCCTGTGGCAGCAGCACTGAGAAACCACCCATGCTCAGGTCGTACAGTTCGCCGCTCAGCGTTTGCGGGGTGACTTCGCGCTCACGGCGAAGCGAAAACGCCAGGCTAACCTGTCCCTGTTCCATCGCGCGCTGGTATTTGCGCCGCTGCAGGCGGCGGATGGATACGGGTTTGCGCAGGTACAGGGATTGCCTGGGCACCGGGGCGATCTCAATGCGCGAGCGAAACTGGTACACCCCATCGCCGCGTGTAAACTGAACGATGGCCACCCCCCGCGATAGCACCTCATGGTCTATCATGATAGGTGATTCTATCTCCAGGATGCGGTCATCCTGCGAGATAACCCGCGGGGTGTAGGTATAAGACATACCGCCCCCCCGAATATCCACAAGCACTTTTTCACCGTTTTGCAGAAGCATGTGCGTTTCGGAAGTGGGTGCGCTTATCTGCGACCAGATGAGGTCGATGAAGGCGTCCAGGTCGAAGGGTTTTTGCAGTACGGCTTTCGCTCCCAGCTGCACTGCCTCTTCGTGGATATCGGGGTCTTCAAAAGCGGTGATGAGGATACAGGGCAGCAGTGGATAGTCGCGACGAATCTCCCTCAGCACCTCCACACCGGTTTTGCGCGGGAGACGAACGTCAAGAACGGCTAAGACCACCGGTTGCGAACGGATAATCTCCACAGCCTGCACGCCATCGTGTGCGATGACACATTCCAGATTCGTCCGTTGAAGCCTCGCCGCCAGTACCTTGCACAGATTGACCTCGTTATCGGCTACCAGTATTCGGGGTGTCGACACTATAAGCGTCCCCTTTCCAGTGAACCTGATGTAATGACCTGATGTCTACACCAGAATACAATTCCTGCATTTTGAATAGTTTACCTACAAGGGTATTACGTCGCCCTATTAAACCTGCAAATTCCGTGCCGTTCGGCGTGTTTTTGCCCATTTCGGGCGAAAATTTAAGAAATTTTTGCGGAAGCAAGGATGGACGGTGGCAAGAGCTCGGGCGTGATGAGTTCTGTGTCGCTATCGGCAAGCACCACGGCTCGCTCGATCACGTTCTCGAGTTCGCGCACGTTGCCGGGCCAGTGATACTTCATCAGGATTTCCATGGCCTCCGGTGTGCATGCCTTGAGGTTTTTGCCGTTCTGCTCGCTGTAGCGACTCAGGAAATGTTCCACCAGAAGCGGGATGTCGTCCTTTCGCTCACGCAGGGGCGGCAGGTAAATCTCGATCACGTGCAGGCGATAGTACAGGTCCTCGCGGAAGGTACCGGCTTCCACCATTTGCCGGAGGTCTTTGTTGGTTGCCGCGATGAGGCGCACGTCTACCTTAATGGGTTTGGTACCGCCAAGCCGTTCGAACTCGCGCTCCTGCAATACCCGGAGCAGCTTCACCTGAATGTTAGGAGGCACTTCGGCGATTTCGTCCAGAAACAGGGTGCCTTTGTGCGCCAGCTCGAATCGTCCCGGTTTTTGCGTGGTTGCGCCAGTGAAGGCGTTCTTCTCGTAACCGAACAGCTCGCTTTCCAGCAGGGTCTCGGGTAACGCCGCGCAGGATACCGCAATAAACGGTCCATTGGCACGGTCACTGCTGTAATGGATGGCTTTGGCTACCAGCTCTTTACCGGTTCCACTCTCGCCGCGGATGAGTACCGTAGCACGGCTTTGGGACACCTGCTCGATCATGCGGTACACCTCTTGCATCACCCCGCTTCTACCTACGATGTTGCGAAAGTCGTAGGTGGTGCGCAGCTGCTGACGTAAGCGACGGTTTTCCTCTTTCAGCAGATATTGCTCCGCCGCTCGGTCTACTTTCACCCTCAGCTCGTCTAGGTCAAGCGGTTTGATGACATAGTCCACTGCTCCCTCTTTCATAGCCTGCACCGCTGTGCGCACCGTGGGGTGAGCCGTAATCATAATCGCGCTGCTGTCGGGGTGAATCTCTCGGATACGGCGCATGACATCTATCCCGTCCGTTCCTCCTGGCAGAATCAGGTCGATGATCACCAGATGAATCGGCTGTTGCGAAGCGATTTCCAGCGCTTTTTGACCATGCTCCGCCGTCAACACGTTATAGTATTTCGCAAAGTGTGCTTCGAGGGCTCGACGATGACCGGGTTCATCCTCCACAATTAACAGGCTCAGTCTTTGCTCTTTTTGGGATGCGGTTTTTGACATGGCTACTATTCCTCCTGTCCTCCTGTGACTGTTCATGGAGACTACAGGTCCGGGATACTGGTGCGAAGGTTCTCTGGTTCTCCTACATCGACACGCAGGATGCGCGGCGCCTGGTGTACAGGCAGCGTTAGTCGTACCTCAGTTCCGACGCCGACCTCACTGCGGATGTCGATGCTGCCGCTGTGGCTTTCGACGATTTTCTGCACAATGGACAACCCCAAGCCCGTACCTCTGGCTTTGGTGGTGTAGAACGGTGTAAAAATGCGTTCTAGATGTTCCGCAGGGATACCTTCGCCCGTGTCCTTGACAACGATGCAGACCGTATTGCTGGAAACAGCAGATGCGCTGAGATACAGGTCGCCGCCCTCCGGCATCGCCTGCACCGCATTGATAATCAGGTTGCTCAGGGCATCCGACAGCTGGTTAGGGTCTGCCCAGATGATGAGTGAGTCAGGAACGTGTATCTCCACGTGGATATTCTGTTCCATGAGATAGGGCTTCATAAAGTCTGTCAGCCCATGAATCAGCTCCTGCAGGTTCACCTCCTGAAAAACTGGTTCCATCGGTCGGGCGAAGCGGAGAAACTCCGTCGTCTTCGTGTTCATCACGTCGACTTCGGAAATAATGATGTCGAGAAACTCGCACAGAGTGGCATCGTCGGTGTATTCACTGCGCAGATGTTGTGCGGAGGCGCGGATGGAGCTCAGAGGGTTGCGCAGCTCGTGTGCGACGGTCGCTGCGAGCTGTCCCACTGCTGCCAGCTGCGCCACCCGCTGAATCTCTTTCTCCATCTGTACCTCGTGGGTCACGTCTTCAAACACAAACACCACACCCTGTACCGAGCCATCTGGGGCGCGCAGAGGTGAACTCTCAAAGTTGAAGTAAACCTCTCCGCGTCGCGAGGGATGCAGCACACACTTGTAACGCGAGTAGCGCTCGCCTGTACGGAATGGGTGGCGGACTATCTCGAGCACTTGCTTCTCTTCATCTGGCGGTAGCAGGAACTGACTTATCAGCTCCTTCAGCTTATAACCCAGCGCTTTCTCGTGAGGCACGTCGGTGATGCGTTCCGCCGCGTTGTTCCATGTGAGCACTATCTCGTCTCGGTCAATGCTCACCACGCCCACGCCGATGCTGCTAAGCAGGTTGCGCGTATACTCCCACAGGTTATGCAACTCGCTGTAGCGTCGGTCTAAATCGTGATAGAGGCGGGCGTTTTCGATTGCCATGCCCGCCTGGTTAATAAACGTGGTAAGCAGCTGGATGTTGGCACGCTCGATCGGACGCCCTGTGGGCTTATTGTCGGCGACCACCACGCCGATGACGCGGTTGCGAGCCAGAATAGGGGCGACCAGGAAGGCGTTTGTGCCCAGCATTCTTCCAAAGCCTCGGGCAGGCTGGCTGGACTGCTGGGCGTTTTCCACCAGCACCAGCTGTTTGCCACGCACCGCGATACCGATGACCCCATCCGCGACATGCACTGGCCTGCCGCCCAGCGTTTTGGGGTGATAACCGCGCAGGGCACGGGGTATCGCCAGCTTACCCGATTCATCCAGCAGGAAGATGGCACAACGGTCGAAACGCACCGTTTCCACAATACCATCCGCGGTTTGTTGCAGAATCTTCTCCAGTTCCAGAGTGGAGTTCACGACCGCGCTCAGCTCGGAGATGACCGACAGCTCATTGACACGATGTTTGAGGTCACTGTAGAGCTGCGCGTTCTTGATAGCAGACGCCGCCTGCATCGCGAAAACGCTAAACAGGCGCATATCTTGCTCGGTAAAAGCCCAGGCGGGCTTACGTCGGTGGATGTTCAGCACGCCCATGACATGCCCACGCCCATCACGCAGAGGCACACAGAGCGATGCCGCAATATCCTCGCGATACGGCACGTCCTCTCCAGCAAGACGTGGGTCGGTGCGGGGGTCGATAATCAGCATGGGCTCGCCGTTGGCAGCGACCCGTCCTGCGATGCCCTTCCCCCAGGGCACGCGCGCCTGTTCAACGACCTCCCCCGGTAAGCCGTAGCTGGAGCGAATGACCAGCATCCGTTCGTCTTCGTCGAGGAGCATCAGCGAACAGACCTGCGCGTCCATCACTTCGGCGGCTTTGCGGGTAATCAGGTCCAGCAGCGTCTGCAGGTCATTGCCTTCCATAGCCTGCCCGATTTCGTAGAGCGCGGTGACCTCTCGCAAACGCTGTTCGTGATGCTTCCGAGCCTGTTGCGCATACGCCTGCGCCTGCAAACGCTCAATACAGACACACAGGAGCGAAGACCAAGCCAACAGCAGTTCGCGGTTGTCGTCAGGCAGGGGCGTTTTGGTGAGCAGGCTGATGACATACACGTTCGGATACGACTTCAGGGCAAAGGGATAAAGCCACGCGGAATAGTTATCCAGCGCAAGGAGAGAAGGCTCTTTGGTCTCTGCCGCGCTCGCGATGGCTGCATGAACCTGATCGGCGGGAAGGTGGTCTTCCTGCATGGAGGCGGGTACTGCGTGCAGAAGCACGGTTTGGTGGGTGCGTGAATGCACGCTCCACAGGGCAGCCTGCTCTGCCGCGAAGTAGTGCTGACCTGCCTGCAATAGGGCTTCTATCGCGGACTCAGGACTGTGCGACGCAACCTGCCGCGCAATTTGCTTGGTGAAAGCACATTGCGCCTCTAAAGCATACCGATAATCGCTCATTCTAACCAGCCTTCTTCGCTCTGAACATTATCCTGACGGAAACGCACGATGGAGTGATGCAAACACGGATTTTATAACGCCCGTTTTTCCATTTCTGCAGTGAACGCCAGATATTGCTGAACGACCTCGGCGGTAGCGCCATCAGCCATGACACTTCCCTGATGTAACCACACAGTGCGGGTTGCTACCTGCCGCACCTGATTCATGTCATGTGATACTAAAACAATAGTTCTGCCTTCACGCTGGAACTCCTGTATTTTTCGCAGGCATTTATGCTGGAATGCTTCATCGCCCACCGCCAGTACCTCGTCCATCAGGATAATCTCGGGGTCGGTGTGTACCGCTACGGCAAAACCCAGCCGAAGCACCATCCCCGAGGAATAGGCGCGTACCGGCGTGTCGATAAACTCCTCCAGTTCGGCGAAACGGATGATGGACGGCATCCGCTCGGCAATCTGCTGACGAGTCAACCCCAGAATAATGCCGTTAAAATACACGTTTTCCAGTCCCGTCAGGTCGGGATGGAAACCGACACCCAGCTGCAACAGCGGTGCCACCCGTCCGTTCACCTGCACCCTGCCCGCGCTGGGACGAATGACCCGCGCGATAATGGCGAGCAGGGTGGACTTGCCACTGCCGTTGACGCCGATTAAACCTACCGTCTCGCCGTGCCGGATAGTCAGGCTCACATCGTTTAACGCCTGATGCACCTCGATCCGCCGCCGATACCGGAACATCGACAGCAAGATACCCTTCAGCGAGGAGTACGGCTGATGAGATAGACGATAGCTTTTACATACGTGTTCCAGCAATATTGCGGTGTCCTTCATGGCTGCTCCGCGAAATCCCACTTGCGTTTATTGAAGAAAGCGTAACCCAATACAAAGACGATTACCGATACCACGCACGCTACCGTCAGCAACCCCCAGTCCATCGGCAGCGAGACGTAGGTTTGTTTCTGCACCACTCCTACCTGCTGGACGGTGATGGGCGGCAGCAGTATCTTGCGGTAGGCGGTCAACAGCATGGCGACAGGGTTCAAATGGTACACCAGATATATCCAGCGTTGCACCTCGGGCGAGGCGAGCTGGGCGTGATACACCTGCTCGGAGAAGTAAATCACGGGTACCAGATAAAACATCAGCTGCAAGCCAATGCTGACAATGTATTTGGTGTCTTCGTAAAACACATTCAGGCAAGAGATAATCAGGCTCAACCCTGCAATCAGCAGCGTCTGGAAAAACACGAGGACAGGCAACAGCACCACACTGGGCAGCAAAGGCGCGCCCACGTAGCCCAGCAGGTAAACGAAAAACACCACCAGCGCGAGCGCAAAATGTATCAGGTTTGCCAGCACCGCCGCCAGTGGCAGCACCTCGCGCGGAAAATAGACCTTCTTCACCAGCTGTATCTGCGCCAGCACCGATTGCGAGGAGTCTAACAACGCAGTTTGAAAATACATCCACGGCAAAAACGCTGCCAGCACGTACGCCGAATAGTTCGGGATAACCATGCCCATGACCCGCTTGAAGACAATAGTGAGCACCGCCACGGTGACCAGCGGCACAATCAGCGACCAGAAGAAGCCCAGGTAGGAGTTCTTGTAGCGCACACGCAGTTCGCGCAGCACCAGTGTCCAGAGCAGTTCGCGGTAGCGATACAGCTCGCGCAGCTCGCCGAGCATCTTTCTTATAAACCCCTACACCAGGTTTAACCTCTTCAAGGCTTCCGCCAGAGGTGGCGGTTGCCACAGCCACTCTATCGGCAAAGCCAGTCCCTCCATCACTGTGCTGAGATAGATGCCTTCGCTGGCTTCCCGCTGGCGTTCATACCACCCACCGTCGTTCAGTACGAAGAAATCTGCGCGCTTTGCTTCGGGCTGAATAACCCAATACTCGGTAACGCCCTCCAGCTCATACTCGGCGTACTTCTCTCCGCGGTCGCGCAACAAGCTCTCCGGTGATGTGATTTCCACCACGAGGTCGGCAGGTCCCTCCACGTATGTAGCCTTGAGCCGAGCGAGGTTTTCTCGTTTGACGAAAAGGATGTCGGGTTCGCGCGCCCGCTCGCTTCTGGTCAGACGCAACACAAAGGGAGCGACCAGCACGCGCCCCAGCTGATGCTGTTCGGCAAAGATACGCAACATAGCGTAGAGGAATCCGCATAAACTCTCGTGCACATCACTTGCCGGGCTCAACCATACCACCTCTCCATCCACCCATTCGGCGCGAGTGTCTTCGTCTAAGGCCTCTAAGAACTGCTCGAAGGCAAGCCGCTGATGTTTTATCGTTTGTGGTATCGCCATTTTGCATCCCCCCTCCATTATAGCACGCTCTGCATTGCCATGGTGACCGCGCGCCTTGCCCGAACGAGCCTTCATGACGGTGTTCGCTGGAGTAGAAGCCAGCTCAGTGTTTGGGAGCGGAACTCCCCGCTGCGTGAACCACGCGCTGGTACACATCCAGCACCCGTTGCGCCATCGCACGCGGCGTCCAGCGGGGAGCGTGCAGGGCGCTCTGCCTCATCTGCCGGCGCAACACCTCATCCCGAAGCAGGCGAATCACTGCCTGCGCAAACGCTTCTGCATTATTTGGAACCAGTATACCGTCTTTGCCGTCGCGCACCGATTCGGGTGCACCGCCCTCGTTCACCACCACACAGGGTAACCCGTGTGCCTGCGCTTCCCACAGCACCAGCCCCTGCGTTTCGGTCACAGAGGGAAATACGAATACATCCGCCGCCGCGTACACTTCGCTGATATGTTCATGCGGAACCCTGCCCTGCAGGCGTACAGTTCGTGACCACCCCCGCTGCTGAACCTGCTTGCGAAGAAACTCTTCCGCGTTGCCGCTACCCACCAGCCACAGCAGGATATCGGGTACCTCGCGATGAACCAGCGGGAGCATATCGAGTAACAGGTTCAGGTTTTTCTCGCGAGCCAGCCTACCCACATATACCAGTATCGGACTTTCTGGAGGCAAACCGTAGCGCGCTCTCGCTTTCGCACGGTCGACCACAAGCGGGTGAAACTCAACGCCTGTCGGTATCACCTCTACTGCAGGAGATTGGACCCCATGCTGTTGCAGGTACCAGCAGGCGAAATACGAAGGAACGATGGTTGCCTGCGCGCACCGGTAGAACCGCCGGAGATGCCACCAGAGCAATGTTCGCAGCACACCCTGAGGCAGTACTGGAGCGTAATGCAGGTAGCAGTCGTAGAGCGTATGGTAATGTGCCACCACCGGTATCCCGTAACGCCTGCCCGTCCTCAAGCCGATAACCCCCAGCAGGAAAGGGATTTGCACGTGAATCACGTCGACGCGGTTTTCCTGGAAGAAGCGGTGCAGTTGCGGCAGGGGGCGAGGCTGGGGCAGGGGATAGTCTGGAGCAAACAGCCAGGTAAACGACGGCACCCGAATCACATCCTCTTCCTGCGCGAGAGCATCGGGGTGACGTGCAGTGACCACCGTCACGCGGTGTCCCTGCTGCAGCAGTTCGCGGCGCAGGGTACTGACGGAAACCGCCACCCCGTTGGTTACCGGTGGATACGACTCGGAGAAGATGGCGATGTGCACCGTGTTCTACCGCTTTCTTCGCCGCGATTCCTGCGCTTGTTGTCGCGCCTCCAGAAAGGCGATGACGTCAGACAAACGGAACCGCCTCTGGTTGCCAGGTGTACGGTAGTGGTTAAGCAAACCCCGTTCCGTGTAGCGCCGTACAGTCGTGGGGCAAACCCCCAACAGACGGGCGGTATCTTCCAGCGTGAGCGAGGGGTTCAGCAGTCGCTCCACCAGTTCCTGACGGCTCTCTTTGAATTGGCGGTCATAGTACCTCTGTGTCACTTCGTCATCGCCCAGCTCCACCAGCAGACGCACGTGCTTGGGCACACGCTTCCAGAGCTCCTCGATGGACTGGGGCGGCGGAACGGGGCGCACGCTGCGGGTATATGGGGCGCGCTTCACCGGCTTTGCGCCCTGCGGGCGTTCCTTTTGCTCCGCATCGGCTTTGCAGGACACCTCCTCAGCGGGTAGTTCACTCACTTCCGGGACGGGCGTCTCAGCGACTGCCTCTTCCTGCTCCTGCACTGGCGGAGCAGCGGGTTGCGCAGCCGCCTGCTTCGTATTCGGTTCCTGTTCCGCAACCTTTTCCGGGCTGGCTGTCTCTGCGGTAGCCGCAGGCTCGGAGGCAGGAGCAGGGGGTTCGACCGCCGCGCGACGGATGGTGAAAATATAGTCCGCAGGGTCAGGTACTGGTGCCTCTGTAACCCGTACCTGATCGAGAACAGGCGGTGTGTGAGCCGGATGTTCTCTGGGGAGTTCCTCGCGCCTCGGCTCCGGAACCGCAGGTGTTACCACTCTGCTGGTTGCCTGTTCTGTACGTGCAGGTTCTTTCTTTGGTGACACTGGTTCCGATGAGGGTCTGGAATCCTCCTGCTTTTTTTCGTCCACGTACTGCTGTTCCAGATATTTGAACCAGTCCTCTAAGGTTCTCACGGTCCAATCCCCCTACAATATCAGCATGGCGTCTCCGAAACTCAAGAAACGATAACCCATCGCAATCGCTTCGCGATAGGCATTCAGAAGGTTGTCTTTGCCCGCGAAGGCACAGGTGAGCAGCAGGGGCGTGGAAGCAGGCAGATGGAAGTTCGTTACCAGCGCCTCTACCACTCTGAACCGAAAGCTTGGCAGAATGAACAGCTCCGTACTGCCAGACTTTGCCTCCACCCGTCGTGTGTCTACTGCTGCGCTCTCCAGCGCGCGCACGCAGGTGGTACCTACCGCCACGATGCGACCGGGCGTGCGGTTGATGGTTTCGGCAGCTTGCTCGGAGATGGTGTACCACTCCGGGTGCAGTCGTCCCTGCGCCAGTTGCTCCGGCTCCGGGTGACGGAAGGTAGCGATTCCGACATGCAGGGTGATGTATACGATGCGCACGCCCATTTCACGGATACGTTGCAGCAGTTCCGGCGTGAAATGCAGACCTGCCGTTGGAGCTGCCGCAGAGCCGTTCACCGCTGCATACACCGTTTGATAGCGTTCCTCGTTTTCCAGCTTGCTGCGGATGTAAGGTGGCAGGGGTATTTCGCCCAGAGGCTGGCGATGCACTGCTTCCGGCTTTACGAAGCGCAGCAAGCGCATTCCCTCGGGCAGGTGAGCGACCACCTCGGCTTTCAGGTGACCTTCCAGAACTACCTGACTACCCACTGGGAGCCGTCTGCCAGGGCGGACGAGAGCCTCCCATACACCCGCTTCGACCTCGCGCAGCAGTAGAACCTCCACCTGAGCACCGGTCGTTTTGAAACCGCGCAGACGGCGTGCGCTGACGCGCGTATTGTTCAGCACCAGCGTATCGCCCGCACGAAGGTATTCCACAATATCGCGGAAGATACGGTGTTCGCGATTGCCGGAATCGCGGTGCAGCACCAGCAGGCGCGAGCTGTCACGCGGTTCTACCGGCTGTTGCGCAATGCGCTCTTCCGGCAGGTCGTATGTGTATTCTTCCAGCAGGCGCGTCGCCTGTTCTATCGTCTGCTCAACCATCCAATCACCCACAGAATCACCGTTAGCAGGATGCTCAAGGCAATGCTGGTTCCAAGGAAGATACCCACGCTGAAATTTCCCTTGCGCCAGACGATGTCACCGGGCAGCAGACCGCCGCCCCGCGCGCCGGCAAAGCGTTCCACCGCCCACATCAGCGCGCCGAGCAGGACAAGCATCCCTCCGATGAGAACCAATGTTTTGCCTAAAGAGCCTACCATCCACTCGCTCCTCCTGCGTGCAAATTGTACAGGTTTTGGCGCGGTATTGTCAACACAAAGGTTGGATTGCAGGCTCGTTTGTGCTTTTATCCACAAGTTATGCTATAATGATAATGAGACTCGTTATCGTCAGGAGTAAACAGATGAGTAAGCACGACAGCCTGAAGGCATCGCTGGAGGAACTGATTCGGGGAGAGCTTGCAAGCGCGGAGACCTACCGTATACTGGCAAGGCGAGAGAAGGACCCGCGCAAGAAGCAGATTCTAGAGCAGCTGGCACAGGTCGAGGAGCGCCACGCCAGCGAGTGGAGCCAGCGTCTGGAAGAGCTGGGAGGCAAACCGCCGCAAATCCGCAAGGTGAAGCCGCTGTTTGGCTGGCAAGCGTATCTGGCAAGGCCTGAAATGGTGTTGCGGCGCATGGAGGAGCATGAGGATGAAGCGGTGGCGCGCTATCTGGGGATGCAGCAACTGGGCGATGAGCGCACCGCCGCAATCGCGCAGCGCGTAATGCGAGATGAAGAGGAGCACGCCCACGTCACGCGGGCGCTTTACGCCGCTTCGGAAACAGAACATCCTGTAGAACGGATCCTGCGTCGGGAGCGCTGGCACGTGCGCGGTGGTTCGTGGATAGGCGATGCCATCTATGGCATCAACGATGGGTTGGGCGCGGTGTTCGGCATCGTTTCCGGCATGGCAGGATACAGTGCAGGCAGCGCAGAGGGACATCAGACGGTGTTGATTGCCGGGCTGGTGGGCACGCTGGCGAGTGCGCTGTCGATGGGTTCTGGCGCGTTTCTGGCAGCGAAGTCGGAGCGTGAGGTTTACGAGGCGGAGCTGGCTCGAGAACGCAAGGAGCTCCTGGAAAACCCGGAAGAAGAGATCGAGGAGATGAGCCTGTTTTACCAGCTGAAGGGCTTCTCCACAGAGGAGGCGGACGCCATGGCGCACCGATTGGCGGAGAAGCCCGACCAGATGCTGCGGCAGATGGCACATGAGGAGCTGGGGCTTTCCGAAGCCAGCTTCCCGAACCCGTGGGTGTCGCTGTTTTCTTCGATGGTTTCGACGGCAATCGGTGGATTGATACCGGTGCTGCCCTTCTTCTTCGCAAGGGGTTGGGAAGCGGTATTCTGGTCTGCGTTGGTGAGTGTGCTGGCGCACTTCGCAGTGGGCGCAGCGAAAAGCCTGGTTACCACCCGCAAGTGGTGGGTGAGTGGGCTGGAGATGACGGCTATCGCCTTCGTGGTTGGGGTGTTGACCTATCTGATTGGCGTGCTGTTCAACGTTCACGTGTAAAGGGAAAACCGCCGGATGACCTGCATCCGGCGGCATTGCGAGTGCACCGTTAGGCGAGGAGGTGAAGGCTCACCGCCTCGCAGCCCGACGCGAGGCGCGTCCAGGCGCACCAGCGCGAAAACCGTCTTTCGCGCCCTGCTGGCGATTATCGCCAGCGGTATGCCTGACCCCACCCCGTCTCACGGGGTTCCATTACACATATATAGCAAGAAGCGTGCCACACAAGCGGTTTTCGCGGGTTTCGGGCAAAAAATCATCGGAATTTTTGTTATTTTGTGACCATCTGCTCCAGCAAGCGGGGCACCTGCTGTAAAGCCTGCGGGATTTTGTCTGCGTCGCGCCCGCCTGCCTGAGCAAATTCAGGGCGACCGCCGCCACCTCCTCCGCTGATTCGCGCCAGCTCGCGCACGAGATTGCCCGCGTGTACACCCTTTGTCACTGCCGAGGGCTTCGCCTTCGCGACAAACAACGCCTTGCCATCCGTCGCGGCGGCGAGTACCACCAGGTCGGCTCTCTGCGCCGCCTGGTCCGCCAGCGAAGCCAGGGTTTGGGAATCCACGCCATCAGCCCGTCCGGTAACAACCTGCAGTCCGGCTATCTCC
>Ga0197142_1002018_pt1 | contig 18097 bp, 12 predicted proteins | sample GBS60_MetaG_FD_148614 | JGI IMG/M metagenome (GOLD analysis project Ga0197142, IMG submission 148614) | Sediment microbial communities from Great Boiling Springs, Gerlach, Nevada, United States - GBS 60_MetaG | ecosystem: Environmental > Aquatic > Thermal springs > Hot (42-90C) > Sediment...
CTGGTCGCGGCCGCGCTCGTTTTTCTCCTGGCGAGGGAGAGGGGTTCGGCCAGGCTTTTCGCGTTATCCGGATTCCTCTTTGGCCTCTCGGCCCTCGTGAGGCCTTCTTCCCTGCCCCTGGGCTTAGCCCTGGCCTTCCTGGTTGGGCGACCGTTGCTGAGGAGGGGCCTGGCTTTCGCGGGGCTGTGGGCCGCGCCTGTTGGCATGTGGATAATCAGGAACTGGCTCACATTCGGTTTTCCGTTCTTCTCAACCGCTTTCCCGCTCAACATAATCGCGCAGAACGCGCCCAGGGTAATGGCGCTGGCAGAGGGCATCCCCCTCCAGGAAGCCGAAAGGAGGGTTTCGGAGGATCTCGGACAGAGATACGGCGCGGATGAATCCTGGTTCTACAGCCCACATCATCTAAACCTTATGTTACCTTATGGCCTGGAAATCATAAGAAAACATCCGAAAGAGTATGCAATACTCCACGCCAAGGGCGTTCTCATGTGTTTCCTTCCCGCGGATTACGGCTCTCTGGGAATGAGCCTCGGCCTTTGGGACGAGGTTCCTTCTGACCCTTTTGGGGTGATAAACCGGGCAATGGTAAACCCATCCGAGACAGGAAGGCTCATCCGGGAAACCCTCACCGGAATCGGCATGGGCGAGATCCTCCTGCTTGTCTTTATACTTCTTCACACCCTTGCCCTCTACGGACTTGCCCTCGCGGGCGCGGTGAGGATGAGGCGGGAGAGGATACCCCTACTCCTCTGCCTCATAAGCATAGCTGTCCTGGTTTCCATGGCAGGGCTTCTGGGTTCACCCCGTTTTCGCTTGCCAGCCGAGCCGTTTTTGGCATTGCTCGCGGGATGGGCGTTCGCAAACAGGACTTTGCGTGAAAACCCCTGAGATTCCCAGGGTTTTAGCTTTCGCGGGTTAAAACCCCCGGTCTCTCTTTCCTCCTAAGAGGCTGTACTTGTAGGGGCAGGCCCCTGTGCCTGTCCTGCGCGGGTCTCCACCGAGACCCTGAATAGCCTCTGCTTTTCCCTCGCTATGTAGATGAGTTCCCGGCTGTCCTCGCTGAAGAGAAGGGCTTCTATTCTGTCAAAGGTAGGACCGACAGCGCCATCAAGCACCACGAATTCATCGCAGGGCCCTATTTCCCTGTATTCAATATCCGCGCTTATCCAAGCTATGTGCTGGCCGTCAGGAGAGAGCCTCAGCTCAGCCACGGGGCCCGGGGATGGCATCTCCCTTCCCTCAAGAACAACAAACGCTTTTTCGCCGTTGACAGCGGAATACGCGAAGCGCTTGCCGTCCGCGGAGAATACCACCTCTCCGACGCATTCGTAATCCGGGGTTATTTTGCCATCAACGAGAAGGAACATCCTCAAGCCCCGCCTGACCACGCACGCGAAACGGGACAGGTCAGGGGAAAACCAGGGGTCTTTTTTGGGCCTGCAGTGTATCTTCCTCTCGTCATAATCAATATCCTCGGAGAGATCAACCAGCTTGCTGTACCACTCGCCAGTCCAGCACCTCGTTTCTGTGGGAACAGGACCCACCCCGCCCAGGACCCTCAGCGCGTCTCCGGGAACCTCGTGCTCCTGAGTGGTCTGGCCTCCTATGACCACATAATCCCTGCCGTCCCTGCGTGCCTTGTAGAAAACGCGAGCGCCGTCCGGCAATAGCACGGGCTTGCTCATGTGATCGTATTCTGGCCCGGGAACCCCGTCGGCCACGACCGAAAACCTGCCTGCGCTTGTCCTGATTATAGCGAACCAGTGCGCTAGATCATGGGAACAGTTGACGCCCATGATCATAGATGTTCCCGCATCATACAGCAGATCTGTTTTTGTTGATAAGTTTTTCATGTTTCAAAACTCCTTTTTGGAGATGGTTTTCATCGCTTAGCTGCACACCGCGGTAGAGAAACGCGAAGCTTTATTTACAAAGATCTCAGATCATAGATCATCAGAAGAAGTCGCGCGTCGTGGAACGCGCGCGGATCTTTTAATGATATATCGCGCGCGAACGCTCGCAACCTTAACATCACGCGCGGAGGAGCGCTAGTTCCCTCTCCATACCTGGTTTTCACGGCTATCATCAGGCCGATATTATAAAGCTTACCCTCCTGTTTTGTCAAGTAGAAAAATGTTATATTTTATCCCCTCTAACCCCTTGTCAGCGCTGAAGTTACGATGTTTCGCTTGCGGCACAAGGGTCTCACGCTTCCCATTTTAGATTTTGCTTGACCCCATAATGGACGCGGCTGATCCCAATTCGCGCGCAAAGGGCTTTCAGCGGCCGGAATCCGGCCAAAGGCCGAAGCCGGATCAACGCCCAATTGGCCTTACATATGCTTCAAATGGCCGCGGGCCTTGTTTGCTCCCCAAAGATCCTGAGCGCTAGGGCCCGGGCATACAAGGGCAGGCACGGAGGCCTCTTCCTACATTATAATTTCGCCGTGAGCGAAACCCTTTCCACGAGGTATGATTTTGCGGCCGCGGAGGCGAGGTGGTATGAATTTTGGGAAAAAAGGGGATACTTCAAGCCCAGGCCCGGCAAGGGAAGGTTCGTGGTGATGATGCCCCCTCCGAACATCACCGGGATCCTGCACATGGGCCATGTTCTCAACAACACCATCCAGGATGTCCTCGTGCGGTGGCACAGGATGAAGGGCGAGGAGACCCTTTGGCAACCGGGGATCGATCACGCCGGCATAGCCACAATGAACAAGGTTGAGCAGGAAATAGCCCGCGAGGGCAAAACCAGGTTTGATGTCGGCAGGGAGGAGTTCCTGAGAAGGACATGGGCCTGGAAGGAGCGATACGGGAACACCATAGTGGAGCAGTTGAGGAGGCTCGGAGCCTCGGCTGACTGGGAAAACCTCGTATTCACTATGGATCCCGCCTATTCCAGGGCAGTGCTCACAGCTTTCGTTGAGCTCTTCAATGCCGGGTTGATCTACAGGGGCAAGAGGCTGATAAACTGGTGCCCGAGGTGCAAAACAGCCCTATCGGATGACGAGGTTGAGCACGAGGACACCTGCTCCCACCTCTGGTACATACGCTATCCGCTCGCGGATGGCGAGGCCTACCTGGTTGTCGCCACAACGAGGCCAGAGACTTATCTTGGGGACACGGCAGTGGCCGTGAATCCCCGCGACGAGAGGTTCTCGGGCCTCGTTGGCAAGAAGGTGAGGCTTCCTTTGATAAACTGGGAGAGAAGGGACACTGACGGCAACCCTGTCCCGGCAGAGATCCCCATAATAGCTCACAAGGCGGTTGACCCGGAGTTCGGGACAGGCGCGGTGAAGGTCACCCCGGCGCACGACCCTGCTGACTACGAGATAGCCAGGGAAGCGGGCATCCCCCTGGTCCAGGTCATGGACGAGGACGCCCGCATGACCGAGAACGCGGGGCCTTTTGCCGGATTATCAAGGGAGGAGGCGCGGGAGCGCGTCACGCGGGAGCTTGAAAGGGAGGGCTTTCTTGAGAAGACAGAGGATTACACCGTTCCACTGGGAACCTGCTACAGGTGCAAGACCCCGATAGAGCCCCTCCTCTCCGAGCAGTGGTTCGTCAGGATGAAGGAACTTGCGGGGCCGGCAACCGAGGCTGTGAGGTCAGGCAGGGTGAGGATAATCCCCTCATACGGCGAGAAGATATTCTTCAACTGGATGGAGAACATAAGGGACTGGTGCGTATCAAGGCAGATATGGTGGGGCCACAGGGTTCCGGTTTATTACTGCGACGAGTGCGGGGAAACCTTTGCTGTTGTGGATACCCCAGAAAAGTGCCCTAAGTGCGGTTCGGTTAACATAAGACAGGACGAGGATGTGCTGGACACCTGGGCATCATCCTGGCTCTGGCCATTCGCGACCCTTGGCTGGCCCGATAAAACTGAACGCCTCAGCAAATATTATCCCGGAGATGTCCTGGTCACCGGCTGGGAGATACTATACCTTTGGGTTGCGAGGATGATGATGGCGGGCGCGAGGTTCATGGGGGATATGCCCTTCCACACGGTATACCTTCACGGCATAGTGAGGGACGAGCGGGGCAGAAAGATGGAGAAGTCCCTCGGCAATTCGCCAGATCCCCTCGATCTCTTCAGGCAATACTCGGTTGACGGGGTGAGGATGGGCATCCTTTTCATCACCCCTGAGGGCAGGGATGTCCTTTTTTCGGTGAAATCAGCCGAGATAGGCCGAAACTTCGCCAACAAGCTTTGGAACGCGGGCCGGCTCGTCATATCAAACGCTGGCGGGGAGTTCCGCGGCCTGCCAGAGTCCCTGAGGCTTGAGGACAGGTGGATCCTCTCAAGGCTGGACCTTGCCATCTCCGAGACAACGAGGCTCCTTGAATCCTACGAGTTCAACTTGGCACTCAGGACGCTTTACGACTTTCTGTGGGCGGATTTCTGCGATTGGTATCTTGAGGCAATAAAGCCCAGGATCCAAGCGGGGGACAGGTCAGGGGTTGATGTGGCTCTGGTTGTCCTGGAGGCCTACCTGAGGCTACTGCACCCGTTCATGCCATTCATCACCGAGGAGCTCTGGCAGGCCCTGCCGAACAAGGCCGGAGAATCAATCATGATCTCGCCCTGGCCAGAGCCCCTGGGCGTGAGCGACCCCAAAGCAGAGGCCGGGTTCCGGCTCCTCCAGGAGATGGTATCCGGCGCGAGGGAGATAAGGGGGACATTCGGGGTTCCAAGGTCAACGAAGCTGAGCCTTGTTTTCAGGGATTCGCCCGATGCCCTCGCGCTCGCGAGGGAGAACATGAGCCTGCTCGGATTTCTGGCCGGAATAGAGGGGGTCTCGGAATCGGACGAGGCTCCCCCTGGCTCCGCGCTCATCCCCTCAAAGGGTTTTGAGGCCTATGTTCCCCTGTCTGGCGTGATTGATACCGTCAAAGAGAAGGCCAGGCTTGAGAAGGAGATGGCCGAGCTCTCGGCCCAGGTTGAGAAGATGAGGGCCCGGCTCTCGGACCCGAATTTCCTGGAGAAGGCGCCCCCCCATGTAATACAGGAACAAAGGGCCAGGTTCGCTGAGATGTCCGCGAAGCTGGAAAGGCTCAGGGGGCAGGTGGAGAGGCTCTAGGAAATTCTCGCTGTCCGAGCTCTCTAATTGGTCTGTGAGAACTAATCTATCCTGATCCCCTCCAGAAACCTCTTCATCTCCCTCTTGTCCGCGCTGGTAAAGCCATTTTCCCCGTAGCGCGAAAACTCAACGGTGAATATCCTGCTCTGGTCTTCGGTCGCCAGGGCTATGTATCGGAAAGCGAAGCTTCCCTCCTCCATCACATAGGTTGCCTCGTAGCCCTTGACGCCCGATACGGTTATCCATCCTTCGTCTATTGCCGGCGGGAGGTCCACACCCAGCTCGCGGACCATATAGCGCGCGACCTCTTCCGCGCTCTTGCCCTCAAACCTCTTCGGATCAATTATGCAGGTCACGCCTGCCTCAAGGCCCTCCTCGTGCGCGAGGCGAGCCCAGGTAATCTCCATCCCTGGCAGGCTTCCCGGTGGCTGGGATCCTATGATCTCCCAACCATCTGGCAGGACGAGCGAGAATCCGAAACCCTCAAAATCAGGCTCGCGCCCGGTCTCGGCGGTGGTTATGCCTCCTTTTTCCTCCAAGGTTTTGCGCAGGCGCTCTATGAGCTCGCCAAACCCGCACAGGTTGCAGGCGAGCAGAAATCCGGCCCCGGCCGCGAGGGAAAAAATCCAGGTCTTTCGCATGGAGACAAATTATAATTCACATTTCGCGCAAGATTCAGTGTGGTTTCCAGCCCGCCGCCCCTGCCCGGGAAGAGGGTTTCGGCCCGGGAATTCGCATCCAGCTCCACGGGATAAACCCGCTGGCTTTGGCTAGGTTTCTGAGGCTTTGCCTTGAATGCTCCTCGGTTCCAAGATGAATCCTGGGGTAGCAAGAAAAGACCGCAGGTTTCAACCTGCGGAGCTTCACCCAGCGAACGCTATAGGAATCCCTCTGTATCCCTTGGGCCATCCAGTATTCAGGGCTTTTGCAGTGCTGGTGGCCGAAAATATATCCAGAAGATTCCGGAACTTACCCTCGGTTTCACGCGGGTTTCAGAGATTCAGGCCTCCTATGGGGTTTGTTGTCAAGTTTGAGTCAAGCCCCTCCCGAGAATTTCTGACCCCGCGATCCGCCGGGCATAAGGCCTCCCTCTGCGCCGATCCCGCGAATTCGGCCCTGCCCGGGCGTCCTAGTATTTTCTGTCCGCCTCAAGCAAGGACTTCAGGAGGTCAGACCTTATCGGGTTCTGCAGTTTCCTGAGAGCCTTTGCCTCTATCTGTCGGATGCGCTCACGGGTCACCCCGAATATGTATCCCACCTCCTCAAGGGTCTTTGGAGGCTCGTTGTTCAGGCCGAACCTCAGCTCAATCACCTTCTTCTCCCTCTTGGTCAGGGTGGAAAGCACAGCGTCAAGCCTCTCCCGGAGAAGGATGTCCCTGGCGTCCTCGTATGGGGTTGGCTGGATGGTGTCCACGAGCAGTTCGCCCATGTAGGTGTCCTCGTTCTTGCCTATGGGCTTGTCAATGGAAATGGGCTCCCGCGCGGCTTCCATTGCCTGTTTTACCTTCTCCACCCTGACATCAATGTATTCAGCTATCTCGTTCGCGGTTGGCTCTCTGCCGTATTCCTGCATGAGCAAACGCGAGGCCTTTGAGATCTTGGTTATGGTCTCTATCATGTGGATGGGGATCCGGATCGTCCTTGACTGATCGGCGATTGCCCTCGTTATGGACTGCCTTATCCACCAGGTCGCGTAGGTTGAGAACTTATAGCCCTTGCGGTAATCAAACTTCTCTATTGCCTTCATAAGGCCCACATTTCCTTCCTGCACCAGGTCCATGAAATCAAGGCCGCGGTTCAAAAAGCGCTTTGCTATGCCGATGACAAGCCTCACATTTCCGCAGGTCATTCGCTCCTTCGCGTCCATGAACAGCTTGTATTCGGCGTTGAGCCGGGCCGCGTAGTCAATCCCATCCTGAGTATCCATGCCCAGGGTCTTGGTGACTTCCCTCAGGCGGTTCTTCAGCCTCCTGAGCTCCTGCCGGGCCGCGTCCAGCCTCTCCTCAGCGTCCGGGTCCTTTGAGCCCTCCGTGATGAGTATCTCGTGCTCAAGGCGTTTTATCCTCGCGTCCAGTTCCTTTGCCTTTCCCACCAAGGCCAGGAAATCATCCAGCCACCGGAAAACCACCTTTGTCTTGGGCTTCAGCTCGTCAATCTTGTTGACTATCTCAAAGAGACAGCGCTTGGCTTCCTTGGCCTCCTCAGGGGTCGGTTCCTCAAACCAGGTTCTGCGCACGACCTCAAAACGCTTCGTCAGGAAAGCGAAGGCTTCTGCCACCCGGGCCCTTTCCTCCTTGTTCTTCTGCCTGCTCGTCCAGTATTTGGAGTCCACCTGGACGAGGTCCTCTATCTGCATTATGTCCTTTTCCGTCAGCTCTATTGCCTTGAAGAACTTCTTGAGGCCGAACTTTGTGGAGAACAGTATCCTTATGATGTTGCGCCTGGCGTCGTCCAACTGCTTGGAGTATATGATCTCCTCCTCCTTCTTGAGGAGCCGCAGGTTGGATATCTGTTTGAGGTATGCCTTGGCGGGATCGCCTCCCGCTCCGGGAAACTCCTCATCAGCAAGCATACCCCTTTTCTTTGTCCGCGCGCCCCCAATCTCAACCTCCACGCCTGCCTCCATCAGCGCCACGACTATCTCGTCCATTGAATCCGCGGAGTATCCGACCGATGGCAGGAGGGAGGTTATCTCCTTGTAGGTTATCCTACCCTTCTTCCTGGCCTTTTTGACCAGGTCTTCTATGTGCTCATCTTTTTTTCTCTCTTCCATGGGTCTAGGCCCCTTTGTTTTCTTCGTTGATCCTTTCCTCCCAATCAGGGTCGTTTATGCTAGCGAGCAAGGCCTCTATCCTGTCCAGATCCGCCCTCATTGAAGCGAAAGTCTCGGTTATGGCGGTCGGACCCTCGCCGGGGCTCACTATCCCCGGAACGATATCCATGAGCCTTCTTACTAGGGCGTTTCGCCTCTGGGAGTATCTGAGAGACCTTCTGTCGTTCAGGTTATTCAGGATGCTTATTGAACGCCGGAGAAGTGTCCGGCGGGCCATGGCCTCGTTGGCCGTGTCCCTGTCGCCGGATGCCTCTGCCTCGGATATCTTCACCGCCAGGCCCCTGTATATCGTCTCCAGCGCTAGGCAAGCGAAGGATGTCCTAATGTCCTCCTTGAGGCCTGGCCCGGCAGTGAGGATGGCTGAAACCTCGCTCCCAAGGCCCTCGTCTCGGATTATCTCGTCCAGGCCCTTGCCCTCGCGGTGGAGCTCAAGGAGCCTCCTCGCGCCGGGGTGGGTCAGGCCAGCGGGATCAATCATTGCGAGCCCTGCGGCAAAGGATTCCTCACCCGCGCGGGCAATCGCGTGAGCCATCAGCACCAGCTCCCTTCCGTTCTGATCCGCCCTTCTCTCAGGCGGAGGACTCTCGCTCGGCTTTCTCTCGGAGAGCCGGCGGTTCACCCCAAGAACCCAGTCCTGGGAATAGCCCAGGAGCTCCCTTGCCCTCGCCAGATAGGCCTCGCGCTCTTCTGGCGGAAGGGGTCTCAGTATCTCCATCAGCTCGCGCTCAAACCCCTTCTTCCCGTCAAGGGAATCCGGATGAAGGCCCCTGAGGAACGCGAGCCAATCAATCCCCTCCTGTATTGCTCTTTCAAGTGTATCTCGCCCCCCGGATGTAGCCAGGCTCGCGGGGTCCTCGCCCTCGGGAAGGCACGCCACGCGAACCAAAAGGCCCTCCTGGACCAGGTGCGGGATGCCGCGCCTCGCGGCAGACTTGCCCGCGGGGTCACCGTCAAAGGCTATCACGACCTTCTCCGCGTATTTCCTGATGAGCCTTGCCTGGGAAGGGGTTAACGCGGTGCCGAGCGGCGCGACAGCGTTCACGATTCCCGCCTGGTGCGAGAGGATCACATCAAGGTTTCCCTCAACCAAAACGGCTTCCCCGGCCCTGCGTATATCCTGTTTTGCCCTCCAGAGGCCGTAGAGGAGCTCGCCCTTCCTGAAATACTGTGTCTCCGGAGTGTTGAGGTATTTCGGCTCCTCGCCGCCGATTGCCCTCCCGGAAAACCCGAGGATGTTCCTGCCAGAGGGCGAGTAGACGGGAAAGACTATTCTGTGCCTGAAAAAGTCAAGCCAATCGCCGTCCCGGTTCCTGAACACCAATCCGGCCGCGGCGAGCTCGTCCATGCCAAAGCCCTCCGCGTGCCCGGCCTTCACCAGGGCGTTGTTCCCGGGCGCGTAGCCCAGCGCGAATCCGTTCACGCTCTCTCCTGTTATTCCCCGTGATTTAAGGTATTCAAGGGCTTCTCGGCCCTGGTCCGACAGAAGCATCTCGTGGAAAAATTTTACGGCGAACTCAAGCGCCTCAATCGGCCTGGACCTTTCCTGGGCAGTGGTCTTCGTGGGCTTTGGAACGCCGAACCTGTCCGCTAGATAATCAAGCGCCTCCGGAAATGCCAAGCCCTCTGTCTCCATGACGAATTTTATTGCATCACCAGAGGCCCCGCACCCGAAGCAATGATAAAGGCCGAGCTCAGGTTCAACATAGAACGATGGGGTCTTTTCCCTGTGGAAAGGGCAGAGGCCCCTGAGCCTCCTGCCACTTCGGGCGAGCTTTATCCCTCTCTCGGCCATGAGCTGGGTGATGTCAACGGCCTCGCGAACCCTTTCAACGAAATCCCTATCCATGATGGATCCGCCCCCCTTCCTGCGAGCAGGCACCTGAACGACTCATGAGTTTATCCGCTGTCATAACTCGTATAAAGCCGAGCTGTCAACCTCAAGGGTCGCGTTTCCCACTAGGAGAAGGGCCCTGGTTCCTCTGAGCTCCAGAAGCTCGCCAACAACCCCTATAGGCGAGACCCTGTATTCCTTTCCCGGCTCAGGGTTCTCCGCCCTCACGGAGAACCTCCTGTCCATGGAGGCCTCGGCCCTCTTCAGCTCGGTCCTCGCCTTCCTCGCCATTGCGAGCCTGCGCTCCGCCCTGGACTCCTCCCTGAGGCTCCTCGCGAGCTCCTCTATTTCCTTCCTTGCCGAGGAGATTATCCGCTTTGCCTCTGCCCTCGCGGACGCTAAGATGCGCTCTTTTTCGGCCTCTGCCTCTGCCAAAAGGGCCTTCTGCTCCGCGATCCGGGCCTTGAGCTCGGATTCCAGCTGGGCAACGCGCCTGGCCGCCCTCGCCATCTCCTCGCTGTATCCCTCCATAGCGGCCTCTGCCAAGAGGATCACATCCTCCGGGAAACCCGCTCTCCTCGCGGATTCTATGGCATAGCTCTCAGCCACAGCCCCGAGCTTGAATGAATAGGTGGGGTTTCCGTCCGGGCCCAGCTCCGCGGCCGCGGTGAGGAACCCCTCCTCGCCCGAGGCAAGGCTTTTCAGGACGGTCAGGTGGGTGGTGGAGAATGTTGTGGCTCCTTTGTCCCTGAGCTTCCTGAGTATGGCGAAGGCCAGTGCGCCTCCCTCGGTCGGGTCAGTGGAGGAGAGGACCTCGTCAAAGAAGGCAACGGTTCCCTCGCCCGATTCCCTTATCACCTCGCTCACCTCCTCCAGGAGGCCGGTGAAAGAGGAGACCCCGCGCTCTATGCTCTGCTCCTCCTCAAACCCGAGGGCAAAGACCTTATCGGGTAGCCATACCCTCACCTCCTCAGCCGGATAAGGGAGGCCGGATGCTCCCGCCAGAAAAGCCAGCGCCACGGTCTTCATGGCCACGGTCTTGCCGCCAGCGTTCGGCCCGGTGAAGATGAGGGCCTTAACATACGGGCCTATCCTGAGATCCAGGGGAACGGTGTCCTGGGGTCCTTTTACGGAGAGCAGGATGGGGTGCCTGGCGCGCTTGAGCACTAGGCCCTTTTCCCTGATTATTTCGGGAATGCAAGCCCCTACCGCCTTCGCGTAACGGGCCTTTGCCCAGACGAGATCGGCTCTTCCCAGAGCCTCGTAAAGATCGCGCAGAAAGCCGGCGTTCGCCCTGGCCCTCTCCGTCAGCTCGGAGATTATCCTCGCCACCTCCTCGCGCTCCTCGTCCTCCAGGCGAACCAGCCTGTTCTGTTCCTCAACGCACTCCAAAGGCTCAACATACTGGGTCTCTGTTGTCCGAGAGTAGCCGTGAATTATGCCTTCTGCCTTGACCGAGGAGGAGAACGCGAGGACGAACCTCCCTCCCCTTATGGTGATGACCTCATCCCGGAGGGAGTCCCGGTACTTGTCAGCGACGCGCTCCATGAGCATGACAACCCTCTGGCGTTGCCTGCGCTTTGATTCCCTCAATCTTCTGAGGGCAGGCGTCGCGTCGTCAAGCACCTCGCCGTCCGGGTCAAAGGTTGACTGGATATCCCTGGCCAGTGGAACCAGGTAATACGGATCGGGAACGATCCCCATGCTCTCGGTGGCGTCGTATATCCTCGCGGCCGCCATCACGAGCCGAGAAACCTCCAGGAGCTCCTTGCCCGTGAGCGCGGAACCCACTCTCAGCTTATCAAGGACCTTCCCGGAGTCCGGCACATCGTAGAAAGGAGGGGAGACCTCCTCATCCAGCAATTCCAACGCCTTGCGCGTGAGCTCGTGCTCCCGGATAGCATCCTGAGGGGCAAGGGGACGAACCCTGGCGAGCGCGGCCCGGCCCGGAGGCGAGGAAATAAACTCCCCTATTATTTCCAGGAATCGCTGGAACTCCAGCCGGCTCAGAGCCCTTTCGTCCATGCTGATCCTACAGCTCCCTTGCTCTTCTGGCCATCCTTCTGCGCGACGCGATGAGCTTCTTCTTCTTCCGCTCGGAAGGCTTCTCGTAATACTGGAACTTCTTGACATCCTGAAGAAGCCCGTCCCTGGAAACTACCTTGCGGAAGCGCTTCACCAGCGACTCAAAGGACTCACCGTCCTTGAGCGTTACGCCTGACATTCTCTCATCACCTCCTTTTTCTTCATTTTTAACCCTTCACGCCCATTTTGGCCGCAAACCCAATCCGGGTAAAAGCTCGCCATAGCCCCTATCCCGGCGGCCAACCCATCCTCCTGCCTCCGAGCACATGAAAGTGCAGGTGGGGAACCTCCTGCCCAGCCTGCTGACCTTTGTTCAGGACTATCCTGTAATCCACAAGTCCGGCAAGCCTCGCGGCCTCGCGGATTGCCTCAAGCATGTCCCCGGCGATGTCCGCTATCTCAAGGAGCTCCTCCGCGTGGCGTTTCGGTATGGCGAGGAGGTGGACCGGGGCCTGGGGGTTTATGTCCCGAAAAACGAGGATGTTCTCGGTCTCGTGGACAACATCAGCCGGGATCTCGCGCTTCACTATCTTACAGAAGACGCAGTCCCTCATTCTGCCCTCCTTGATTCCTCCATTATCCTCTGGAAGAAGCCGTTGGACTTCTCCTCCTCAAGTAGCCTCTTGTAGAGCTCCTTCTCGGTTTTGCTGAGGCTCTCCGGGGTCCTCGCCACCACCCTTACGAAGAGGTTGCCCCTGCCGCCCTTGAGCCGGGGCATCCCAGCGCCCTTTATCGTGAAGACCGTGTGGGTCTGGGTTCCGGGCGGGATCCTTATCTCGTGCTCCTCTCCGCCCAAGCCAGCCAGCCTCACCTTGTCCCCGAGCGCCAACTGCGGCAGGGAGACCGGAATGTCCCTGTGGAGGTCATCCCCATCCCTCCTGAAGACCCTGTGGGGTTTCTCGTCAACGAGGACATGAAGGTCTCCCCTCCTGCCTCCCCTGATGCCGAAGCTCCCCTGGCCCTTGATGAGAAGAGTCTCTCCCTTCCTGATGCCCGCGGGGAACCTTATCTCCATCTCAACCTCTTTCTTGATCCTCCCCTTTCCCCCGCACTCCTGGCAGGGCGATTCCAAGACCTCGCCCGCGCCGCCGCACTTAGGGCATGTGGTAGTGTGGTATATCTGGCCGAGGAAGGTGCGTTGCGCCCTCTGGATAACCCCGCGTCCCCCGCAGGTCGGGCAGGAACTCGTTCTGCCTGTGGCTGATCCAGTGCCCCTGCAGGGATCGCAGGGTTCAAACCTGACCAGCCTTATTCGCTTCACCGTGTCCTTTGCCATCTCCTCCAGGCTCAGGGGAACGGTTATCCGCAGGTCCTCTCCGGGCCTCGCCCTTGAGGCCCGGCTCGGCCTTGTCTGGGTTTGGAATCCGAAGAAACTGCCCAAAAGGTCGCCGAAGAAATCCCCGAATATGTCCCTGAGGTCATCGTAGTGGGAAAAGTCCTGCCAGGTGAAGTTGGGCCCGCCCGAGGCGAACGAGACATCGCCGTAGGTATCGTAGGCCCTCCTCTTGTCCGGATCCATGAGGACCTCGTATGCCTCGGATATCTCCTTGAACCGTTCCTCGGCTTCGGCCTTTTTTTCCGGAGGGACCCTATCCGGGTGATACTTGAGGGCCAGCTTCCTGTAGGCCTTCTTTATTTCCTCGGTGCTGGCGTTCCTGTCAACGCCGAGAATCTGGTAGTAATCCTTGGAGGGCATTAATTACTCCACCACCTTGTAGTCCGTGTCATGGGGGCCGCCCTCGCCATCTTCCGGCTCCTCCCCGGGCGGGTTTCCTCCGGCACCGGGCGCCCCCGCGCCCTGGTATATCTTCGTGGCTATCCTGTTCCAGGCCTCCTGCAGTTTCTCGTAAGCTCTCCTTATGGCCTCCGGATCATCCTCGCGCATCCTGTCCCTGAGCTCTCCGGAGAGCCTGTTTATCTCGTCCCGCTCCTCCTTCGTCATCTTATCACCGAAGTCCTTCATTGACCTCTCAACGGAGAAAAGGTAACCGTCGGCCTGGTTCTTAAGGTCAATGAGCTCCTTGCGCTTTTTGTCCTCCTCCGCGTGGCGCTCGGCCTCCTCAACGAGCCTCCGCACCTCCTCGTCCGTGAGGCCGGATCTGGCGTGTATCTTTATCTGGGATTCCTTTCCGGTCGCCTTTTCCTTCGCGTGAACATGCAGGATGCCGTTCGTGTCTATGTCAAAGGTCACCTCTATCTGTGGCACGCCGCGGGGCGCTGGCGGGATCCCCGTGAGCTCAAACTGGCCGAGTAATCGGTTCTCGCCCGCGACAGGCCTTTCGCCCTGATAGACCTTTATGAGGACCGAGGTCTGGTTGTCCTCGGCTGTGGTGTATATCTTGGTCTTCTTCGTTGGTATGGTGGTGTTCCTGGGTATGACCACATCAAACCCGCCGTAAAGCACCTCCACGCCCAGGGAAAGGGGAGTCACATCAAGAAGGACGATGTCCTTGTCAGCGTATTCTCCGGCTATTATGCCCGCCTGGATCGCCGCGCCAACCGCCACGACCTCGTCCGGGTTTATTCCCTTGTGCGGGGTTTTGCCGAAGAAGTTCCTCACGGCCTCCTGAACCATAGGCATCCTGGTCTGGCCGCCCACAAGTATGACCTCGTCTATCTCCGATGGAGAAAGCCCAGCGTCCTCAAGGGCCTGCCTGCATATGGTTATGGTCCTCTCGATCAGGTCCTGGACCATTGCCTCCAGCCTTGACCGTGTCAGGGAAACATCAAGGTGGTGCTTCTCGTAAAGGAAGGGTATCCTGATCGGGGTCTCCATCTTGAAGGAGAGGTCTTTCTTCGCCTTCTCCGCGGCCTCCCTTATCTGCTGGAGCGCCTGAGGGTTGCCTCGGAGGTCAACGCCTGACTGCGCCTTGAAGGTCTCAAGTAGCCAATCCGTTATGCGCAGGTCAATGTCATCGCCTCCCAGGTGGGTGTCCCCTGAGGTGCTCTTGACCTCAAAAACCCCGTCAGCGAGCTCCAATATGGATATGTCAAATGTGCCTCCGCCAAGGTCATAGACGGCGACACGGAGGCTCTTGTCCGTCTTGTCCAGGCCGTAGGCCAGCGCGGCCGCGGTTGGCTCAGGCAGGATGCGCATTACCTCAAGCCCGGCTATGGTTCCAGCGTCCTTGGTTGCCTGGCGCTGAGCGTCGTTGAAGTAGGCCGGGACGGTTATTACGGCCTTAGTTATCTTTTGGCCCAGATAGCTCTCAGCGGCCTCCTTCAGATACTTTAGTATCCTCGCTGATATCTCCTCGGGCGAGTAATTCCTGCCCTCGGCAGGAATAAATATCTCAGCCCTGCCCTCTCTTCCCTCAACCACCTTGTATGACAGCCTGTTCACATCCTCCCTCGCCTCAGAGAACCTCTTTCCCATGAGGCGCTTGACCGAATAGACGGTGTTGGCTATGTTCATGGCCGCGGAACGCTTTGCCAGTGAACCCACCAGGGTCTCCTTTCCGTCAAAGGAGACAACCGAGGGCGTTATGCGCTCGCCCTCCGGGTTGGGTATGATGACGGGCTCTCCGCCCATGGTTACCGCGACCGCGGAGTTCGTCGTTCCAAGGTCTATGCCGATTATCTTCTCGCTCATCTCTTCTTATCCTCCGTTTCCTTCGCTTCTTTCCTCACCATTTCCACCACCACCCTGGCCGGCCTCAGGACCCGGCCCCTGAACTGGTATCCGTGGGCCAGGAGGCACGCCACGAGGCAGGTCTCGCCCTCTCCCTTGGTTTCCACGGCCTCCATCACGCAAGGATCAAAGGCCTGTCCGGGGGCCAGCTCTATCCTGCACGCGCCCACGGATTCAAGGGCAGAATTTATCTCGTCCCTTATCATCCTCATCCCTGTCAGCAGTGCCTCGGGATCAGGGTTTCCCGTCGCGTATTCAAGGGCCCTGTCAATGCTGTCCAGCGCGGGCAGGAGCGCCAGAACGACCCTTTCCGCGCCACGGCGCTCAGCCTCCTCGGCCTGGCGCCGGGCCTCTATCCGCAGGGTTTCCAGGTCCGCCAAAGCGCGAGCGCAAGCCTCCTTGTAGCGGTTTCGCTCCTCAGCCAGTCCCCGGAAAAACTCGGACAATCTCTCACCAAACCCTTTCCTCAAAATCAGGTTCTATTAATAACGGTTTTCGCGTGGACTGTCAAGGGGTGGCCCCTAAGAACATTGTCCGGTGCTGGTTGTGGTTTGGGAGGAGCAGGATAAAACCTGCCGTGAGCCTTTCCTGTTCTGGTCTTGGGGTGCTGGAATCATTGCCAGAAGCCAGACTGGTTGATCACGGCCAAGAATCCAGGAACCTGAACCCCGGCCTTAATTTGGACTGTTTTGAAGCCAGCCGAGTAAAGGATTACAACCTGCCAGAAGGCTTGTTTTCTTAAGGCCTTAAGCTTTATACTCTCTAAAGTAAAGGTTCAACATAAGGAGAACCTTATGCATACACTACTAACAACCCTGCTGGGCCTCGCGCCCGGCGTGAACAGCGCTGGCCAGGTTCAGAGCACGAACGCTGACCAGCAGACGGTCGTGACCCCCCAAATGAGGGAGGTCCACACAGGCGGTGTGGGCCAGGGCCCCATCCTGGTTCCCCAGACTTATGATGTCCTGGTGCCATACACATCTACTCCTCCTGTCATAGACGGCGTTCTGGGTTCCGAGTGGGAGAACGCGGTCACCTGGGATGTCTCGGACACCCTGGGCAACGGCGATGGCACGCCGAATCCACGCGGTTCCGTGATAGCATATGCCATGTGGGACGAGAACTTCATATACCTCGCGTTTGATTTTGTGGCCGACAACGCGTCCCAACCCGATAACGACGAGTTCCTCAGCTTTTGGGATGATGATCACAGCCATTCCTGGGCCGCGGATTCATCCGAGGGCCAGAACGACCTTTTACCCGGCAGCACCTTCAGGTGGGCGAGCAGGGTTATCCTGCCGTCAGGCCCTCAGGGCTGGGTATATCCCAGGACGGACAGGGATGGCTACTTCGCTTTCTCCAACGCGGCCGGCCACGCGACCATGGAGATGAAGATACCCATCCAGAACCCCGAATCGCCTAACGATCCTGCCACAATAACCACATCAGGAGCAGGTGACACCATAGGCCTCGGCATAGCATACATGGACGGTGGCGCTGGTTGGGCGACCATAGCTTGCTGGCCCCAGAACTGGAATTTCTCCTATGGCTGGTGGACAGATATAGCCAACTACGGCCAGCTCATACTCCTACCTCCTTCCTCCAACCCCTACGAGGTCCATGTCCCGTTTGCCTCAAACATCCCGACCATTGACGGCAGTATAGGCGCGGGGGAGTGGGCCGACGCGGTCGCGATTGATGTATCGGACACCATGGCCTGGGACGGATTTCCCAACAACCCAGGGGATTGCATCCTCTATGCCAAGCACGACAACAATTTCCTCTACCTCGCTTATGATGCCTTCAAGGATGTTAATATGGCCGACCACTCCCAGCCCTCAATATGCCTTGATGATGACGCATCAGGGGATTGGCCCCCGCCCGGCGACTACTCAGAGGGCGCCAACGGCATAGGGACATCAAACGGCTGGTATGCCATGGCACGGTTCAACGATGGAGGCTACTATGGTTGGTATAACACGGGCCGGACGGACTACGCCTTCGGAAACTCAACTGGGCATGTCCAGTGCGAGTTCAAGATACCCATAGTCACCTCGGACACGAAACCGGAGGACCTGGGCGCTGGCCCGAGCTGGCCTGATACCATAGGGGTATTCATCTACTACTGGGATTACGCCGAGCCAGGCGCCTGGATAGCCGGATGGCCGCAGGCTCCGGGGGATCCGGACTACGACGGCTGGTGGTATCCCCAATACTTTGGGACCTGGATCCTTGATCCAGCCACCTCTGCCTACGAGGGCAAGACGGAAACCGCTCTGAGCATGTTCGCTCCCTCGGCCGCCAAAGGCGGATTCGGGATAAGCCTGAGCCTTCCTAGGGACGCTGATGTCCGGCTTTCCCTGTTTGACGCGACCGGCAGGCTTGTTTCGGTCATAGCAGAGGGCAGGTTTGACGCTGGCAGGCACGACTTCAGCGCGAACCCGGGGCTCGGAGGCGTCTACATCCTGAGGGCAGATGTGAACGGCAAGGCACTTTCCCAGAAGGTGACCGTGGTCAAATAAATAAACCTGACCCGAAAAACACGGCCCCGGCGTTTCGCCGGGGCTTTTTATGTAGCGAAAAGATCGCGCCCTCACAAAAGCTCATTCAGTATCTCTTCGGTGGGCCAGG
>Ga0197142_1002019_pt1 | contig 18088 bp, 15 predicted proteins | sample GBS60_MetaG_FD_148614 | JGI IMG/M metagenome (GOLD analysis project Ga0197142, IMG submission 148614) | Sediment microbial communities from Great Boiling Springs, Gerlach, Nevada, United States - GBS 60_MetaG | ecosystem: Environmental > Aquatic > Thermal springs > Hot (42-90C) > Sediment...
GGCATTAAAAAATAAAATTAAACGATTTCACCATATTTCAACCGATGAAGTCTTTGGTGCTTTATCACTTGAATCTAAAGAAAAATTTAACGAAAAAACTCCCTATAATCCAAGAAGTCCCTATTCCGCTTCAAAAGCAGCCTCTGATCATCTAGTTCGCGCCTATCATATAACTTATGGCCTACCTATAACTATATCTAACTGTTCCAATAACTATGGCCCCTATCAATTTCCCGAAAAATTAATTCCCTTAGCAATTACCAATATAATCGAAGGAAAAAAAGTTCCAATTTATGGCGATGGTTTATATTTTAGAGACTGGCTTTATGTAAAAGATCATTGTAAAGCATTAGATTTGATTTTAAAAAAGGGAAAAATTGGAGAAACATATTTTATTGGCGGCCTAAATGAAAATATATCTAATATTGATGTTGTAAAAAAAATATTAAAAATAATGAAAAAAGATGCAAGTTATATTGAGTACGTAAAAGATCGACCTGGTCATGATCGGCGTTATGCTATAGATTGGAGCAAAATTAATCGTGAACTTGGATGGAAACCAGAAATCGATTTTGAAACTGGATTAAAATTAACTATTGATTGGTACCATAAAAATCAAGATTGGTGGAAAAAAATAAAATCAGGTGAATATAAAAACTATTATAAAAAAATTAAAAATTAGATTAATTTTAAGATATAAATCAATGATAAAAATAGCTATTACCGGAGCTTATGGGTTAATTGGTTCAAAAATTATTCAGCTTCTAAATAATCAATTTGAATTTATTCCTTTACCCTCTTCATTGATGGATATCACCAATAAAGATAAAGTTTATCAAGTTTTAAAAGATCTTAATTTTGATTTTTTTCTTCATTTAGCCGCTTACACTAATGTTAATCAAGCACAAATAGAAAAGGATATTTGTTTTAAAATTAATGTTGAAGGAACAAAAAATGTTTTTGAGGTAACTTCTTTTAAAAATAAAAAATTTATTTACATCTCAACTGATTTTGTTTTTGATGGTAAAAAAGAAAATAAACCTTTCTTTGAAAACTCAAAACCTAATCCTGTTGGTTTTTATGGACTGACTAAATATGAAGGTGAAAAAATCGTCAAAGATCAAGGAATGATTGTAAGAATTTCCTATCCATATCGAAATTTCTTTCCTAAAAAATTTGATTTTGTTCATAAATTAAAAAATACTTTAAAAGAAAAAAAAGAGCTAAAAATGATTAAAAACGCTCTTATGACACCTACTTTAGTTGATGATATCGCTTTTGGATTAAAATATCTTATTAAAAATTACACGAACGACACATTCCACTTAGTTGGTCAAACTGCTCATTCACCCTATGAGGCAGCAAAAATTATTGCAAAAAAGTTTAATCTTCCCTTTTATCTTATAAAAGAAACAACATATGAAGAATACGTAAAAAAAAGATCTCCTTTTCCCCAATACAGTGATATTCGCAGCCTAAAAAACAATTTCTTTTCAATGAGTGATTTCGAAACTGGTTTAGAAAAAATTATTCGTAATCAAAAATAGAAATAATCGGATAATGATCAGAAAACTCTACCTCAATTCTTTTAGACTCTATAAGTTTAAAACCCTTATAAAATGTATAATCGATTTTTAGTCTATCAGTAAAAAATAAGGAAAAAATTTTTGTTAAAAAACGAGCAATTGTAGGATAAGTTTTGGCGATTTTTTTATTTTTTAGACTATAAATAATTGTATAGTTAATATTTTTAGTGCCTTCTTTTAACCCATACTGAAAAATTAATTTTTCTAAACTTTTTCTTCCATAAGGTAAATAGTTAAAATCACCAGTAATGATAACATGTTTTTTTCTTTTAATTTGATAATATTCAAATAAACTTTTCAAAGCACGCAGCTTTTCTCCATTAGTAGTGAAAACAGGAAAATGATTATTATAAACCTCTATCTTTCTTTTATTCAAAATATCATAGAAAACACTTTCTAAAACTGTTCTTCTTTCTTTAATTTTGGCAATTAAATTAAAAAATGAAGAAATAATTTGATTAAAAACTTTAGGTAAAAAAATAAAATCTGAGTTAACAACCATAAATCTTTTTGGGTTGTAAAAAGTAGCAATGCCAAAAATTTTTCCTTTTTTGATAAAAGAATTAGCAAAATCAGCTAAAAGATATCCAAATTTTTCAATTTTTTTTAAATTTTCAATATCTGTGTCTACTTCTTGAAGACAAATAATGTCAGGTTTATATTTTTTAATTATTTTATCAATATCAAAAAATCCATGGTTAAAACATGTATTGTAAGTTAAAAACTTAAACCTCATTTTTATATTTTATTATATCAATAATATCGAAATATTATCTTTTTATTTTTATTATATAGGATATCTTATAGTTTAATTAAATTTTATTATAGGACTTGACATGAAAAAAATAACGTATATAATTAATATTATGATTGATATAAAAATAAAAAATAAAAAGAACAATGAAAAGAAAGAAAAACATCCAAATTTTGTAACTCAACAATTTAGTAGACTTCTAAGAAGAAATTTAAAAATTCCAATTACTTTATTTCAGCTATAAAAAAACATATAAAAAAAATAAAAGAGCATCACTACCGCTCGCTCGTAGGGTGTCGACGAGTAGTAATGCTCTTAATCAATAAGTTAACAAAAAAAAACTTCGTTGTCAATATCTTTTTTAATATACCTGATACAAAGCTCCAAGTTTATTAGAGCTTTCAAAAATTTTTTTTCCAATTATAGAAAACTTTTCTTCATTTAAATTAGGATATTTTTGTCGCTCTAAACTAGAAACAATTACATATTTGATGCGATATTTTTTTAATATTTCTTTAGTTTTTTCTATATCTTTTCCTTCATAAATCTCAACAATATCAGGAATTCTTTTCCCCACCACATCAGCCGATCCCCGCCAAAGCCATTGATGCACCCACCAACCGGCAACAGTTGGTAAACCAGTAAAAGCAGAAACTCTTTCATAATCAGTATAAGAATCACCCTGGGCCTCTAAAATCACTGGTTGACCGGAAACATTTTTATTCAAAAAATCTATTATCTCTTTATCTTGAGGATAAAAATCCTTCAGCCAAACACTGCCATCAATCTCTGGTTTTTTTCTTAAATCCCCATAATAAGAAGGAATCGCAAAAAATGGATAAATTAAAACAAAAAATAACATTAAAATAAATAACGTCTTAAAAAATATCCTCCATTGCCATTTGATTAAATTGGAAATCTGATAAAAAACTATTATTGAAGCTACACTCATTATAATGAATGCTTGATAACCCAATTTAAACATTGTATTGGCACGAAAATGGGCGGGGTAAATATCTTTAATATAAAAAAACTCAGAAATTAGAATTAAAAATGTTCCAAAAGAAAATAAAACTAAAATAAAATTATAAATCTTAGGTAAAAAAATTGCTTCTCTATTAAAAAATTCCTGCCTATTTCTTAAAAACAAAAAAATCAAAAAACTTATCCAAAAAAAACCCCAGAGTAAAAAAAGCATCCAAAAGGGAGAGTTCTGACAATTGCCTTTTTCAAAAAGAAAAGGTTTTAACTGTCCAATATTAACTAAAAAAGAGGGAGCGCAATTAACACCTATTCCGCCAACAAAAGGTTTAAAATGATAAGAAAAAGGTAAAGAAAAAAATAAAAATGAATAAATAATAAAAAAAACAGAATAAATAAACTTAGTGCTCATTTTAAAAATTAAAAAAGACAAAACAATTGCTAAAAGAAAATAAATTGGTCCATCAAAAGCATTAGTCATATAATTTATAGCAATCATAAACCCGATAAAAAACATATTAGCTACTATCAACAGCCAGTTATTTTGGTTTTCTAAATTGTTGTAAAAAAGTAAAAATAAACGAAATAAAATCAAAAGAGTAAGAAAAACAAAGGGAATATCAAAAACATGACCGTGAAGATCAGCCACTACATAAGAATATGAAGGAAACTCATGAATCGTATAGGGAATAAAACGAGTGGCATTGGGGTACCAATAATTTGATGGATTAAACCACGATAAAATCTGCCAAAAGGGAACTGGATTATCATTGGGATAACCTTTGGTGAAAAGATAGATTGTATGAAAATTACCACCTAAATTGGTAACTAAACTAGCTAACAAACTGATAAAAATTAATTTACCCAGAAATAATCCTTTTTTAATTTTTTCACCAATAAATTTGTTAGAAAAAAAAATTAAATTAAATATAAAAGAAAATACCAGCGTTATCCCTAAAGCAAAAATTGTTGCTAACACCAAATTATAACCTATTGCTGACTTAATACCTGATAATTTTATAAGAGTAGCTGCTGATAAATGACCAAAGTAATAATAATTGATAGGATAACCTGAAGAATTAACATCATCAGCCGAATACCACATGTCTAAAGGAGGAAAATAGTTACTTCTAAGAATTGAGTTAATAAATCCAAAATCCATAAATTTCTCAAGACTACGGATTGATGGTTCTTGAGAACGAATAAATACCCAAAAGAAAAAGGCAGCAATAAACAAAAATTCCTCTACAATAATTACAAAAAACTGCCACAAAAATTTTTTTTCTTTCTTATTCCTTATTTTTATTAAAATAAAGAAATTAAGAATAAAAAAACCAAAAATAATTAAAACTAAATTAAAACGAGAAAACGAAAGAATCTTAAGAGTTGATAAAACGTAAATTATATAAGAAATGGAAATCAAAGCTAAAACTTTAGCAAAAGGATAAGCAAAATCAAAAAAATTAAAAAATACTCTTTTTGTTAATGGATAAAAAATGATCCCTAAAAAAAATAAAATAAACCACCAATAAAAAGAAATAATAATCCAATTCATAAATAAATATTATATAATAATAAGATTATGGATCCAAAATATCAACCACAAAATTTTGAAGAAAAAATTTATAAATTTTGGGAAGAGAAAAAACTTTTTGAAGCTAAAGTTAATCCCAATAAAAAACCATTTTCTATTATCCTTCCTCCACCAAATGCCAACGCCAATCTTCATTTAGGTCATGCAATGTACGTCTACGAAGATATTATGATTCGTTATCACAAACTTTTGGGTGATGAGGTGTTATGGCTTGCTGGCGCTGACCACGCCGGTTTCGAGACCCAATACGTGTTCGAAAAAGAGTTAAAAAAACAGGGTAAAAGTCGTTTTGATTTTGACTCAAAAACTTTGTATCAAATGATATGGAACTTCGTAATGAAAAATCGAAAAAATATGGAAAAACAACTTAGACGTCTTGGTTTTTCTCTAGATTGGTCAAAAAAAAAATTTACCTTAGACCCAGATATTATCTATATTGTTAAAAAAACCTTTAAAAAACTTTATGATTCAGAATTAGTTTATAAAGAAAAAGCCATTGTAAATTATTGCATTCACTGTGGCACTTCTTTTTCTGACTTAGAAGTTACCTATAAAGAAAAACAAGGAAAACTTTGGTATATTTTGTATCCTTTTGATATTAATAATAATGAAAAAGGAGGAATAATAGTAGCAACTACAAGACCAGAAACAATGTTTGGTGATGTAGCAGTAGCTGTTAATCCAAAAGACAAAAGATATAAAAAAATCGTTGGAAAAACAATAACTCTTCCTTTAGTTAATAAAGAAATAAAAATTATCACTGATTTAGTTGTTGATCCAAAATTTGGTACTGGCGCGGTTAAAGTTACTCCTTATCATGATCCAACTGACTTTCAAATTGCGAAAAGACAGAATATAGATTCTTCATTATATAAACAAGTAATTGGTTTTGATGGAAAAATGACAATTTTAGCAGGCAAAGATTTTGAAGGACTATCTATAAAACAAGCGCGAGAAAAAGTAATTCAATTGCTCAAACAAAAAAAACTACTCATTAAAGAAGAAAACCATATTCATCGCATCGGCTATTGTTATAAATGTGGTAATATAATTGAACCGCTACCAATGGAAGAATGGTTTGTAAAAGTAAAACCTTTAGCTGAAAAAGCTAAAGAATTTGTGAACAAAGAAAAAATAAAAATCATCCCTAAACGCTTTAAAAAAAATTTGATTTGGTGGCTTAACAACTTTCATGATTGGAATATTAGCCGTCAAATTGTTTGGGGAATTCAAATTCCAGCTTATTTCTGTAATATTTGTAAAAAATGGTTTGTTTCTATTAACGAACCAAAAGAATGTCCGCAATGTAATAAAAAAAATTTTATTCAAGAAAAAGATACTTTTGATACTTGGTTTTCTTCTGGACAATGGCCATATGCTACTTTAAAAACATTAGGAAAAGATATTTTTAATTTTTTTTACCCAACTTCGGTTATGGAAACCGGCTATGATATTCTACCATGGTGGGTGGCACGAATGATAATGCTTGGTATTTTTTCAACCGGCAAAGAACCATTCAAAACAGTCTTTCTTCATGGATTGGTCCGTGATAAATTTGGCCAAAAAATGAGCAAAAGCAAAGGTAATGTAATAAACCCGATGGAAATGATTGATAAATATGGAGCTGATGCTCTAAGACTTGCTTTAGTTTTCGAGGTGAAAGAAGGAGCTGATCAGTCACTTTCGGAAGAAAAAATAATTGGAATGAGAAATTTTATTAATAAAGTTTGGAACATTGGTCGATTTTTATATCTTAAAACTCGTGAGCAAAAAAATAAAAAAAATCAAAAAAAAATTTCCTCAAGCGTTTTTAAAATTATAAAAAATTTAAAAAACGAATTTGCTAAAGAAAAAAAACAATATAAAAATTTAATGAAAAACTATCGTTTTTCTTTAACTTTAAGTTTAATTCACAAATTTTTATGGCATAAATTTGCTGATTTTTACATTGAACAGTTGAAAGAAGAAATAAAAAATGGTAATATTAAAGTTCTTAAAGAATTAAAAAAAGTTTATTTATATAATTTAATAATGTTGCATCCTTTTGCCCCATTTGTTACTGAAGTGATATGGAAAAAATTTTTTGGTGAAGAAGAAACCATATTAAAAGTTGGTATGAAATAATCCCAAGAATGTTAAAAATAAATATACAAAGGATAATAATTATTCGAATTTAATAAATTTTTGTCATTAATTATTATGAAACGCACTTGGCAACCAAAAAAGAAAAAAAGACAAAGAAAACACGGCTTTCTGAAAAGAACGGGGACCAAAGGTGGAAAAAAGATTTTAAAAAGAAGAAGATTAAAAAGAAGAAAAAGACTAGCAGTTTAAATTCTTATGATTGAAAATAATTTTTTTAATAATTTTTTCGTTATCCCAATTCTTAATCTTTTGGTTTTTTTGTATAAAGGTTTTTCTTTCTTAAAAATTCCTGGTGCTTTTGGTTTTGCAATTATCGGCTTGACAATCGTGCTTCGTTTTCTTCTTCATCCCTTTTTCAAATCTCAAATGGAAACGGCTAGAAAAATGCAAGAACTAAAACCTTATTTGAATAAACTTTCCCAAAAACACAAAAATGACCCAAAAACCTTACAAAAAAAACAATTAGAATTATTTAAACAACATAAAATTAATCCTTCTTTAGGTTGTTTATTTTTAATTATTCAATTTCCTATCTTTATCGCTTTATACCAAACTCTATCGTTTTTTTTAATTAATCATGGAAAAAAAGTGGTTGATGAAATTAATAAAGTAGTTTATTTTCCGTTTTTAAAAATTACCACTATTGATTCTTGGTTTTTTGGTTTTGATTTAGCCAAAAGTCCAACCCAAGTTAATATCTGGTATTATTATTTGATCCCTGTTATTACGGCTTTTTTACAATACTGGCAAACTAATATTATGCAGCCATCTAATAACGCTGATAAAGAAAATAAAAATGACGCTAATAATAAAAAAACAAATCAAAAAGAAGAAGAAAACAAAAGCGAAGATTTTCAAAAAGCAATAAATATGCAAATGAAATTTATTTTTCCCTTAATGATTGGTTGGTTTTCCTATACTTTACCGGTTGGTTTATCTTTGTATTGGAATTTCTTTACCCTTTTGAGTATAATTTACTATCAAAAGTTAAATAAAAACTCTTATGAAAAAAATTGAAACCATAAAAAAAGAGTCCGAAGAACTTATCAAAAAAATGATTGATGATTTTACTTTGGAAGTTTTCGAAGAAAACAATGTTTTTTACGTTAATATTAAAACTAAAGAAGCATCAGCAATTATCGGTCGGTATGGTGAAACAATCCGTTCTTTACAAAAAATCTTAGAGGTAATTTTATATAAAATATTTGGTCAATCAATCGAAATTTTAGTTAATGTCAATGATTTTCGTCAAAAACAAAAAGAAAAGTTGGAAGATTTAGTTGAAAGTTTAGCCAAAAAAATCGAAGAAACCGGAGAAGAACAAACTATTAACAATCTTTCATCTTATGAAAGAAAAATAATTCATCAGTTGGTTGCCGCCCAATATCCTAATCTTACTTCTTATTCTACCGGTGAAGGAAAACAAAGAAAACTCATAATTACAAAAAAATAATAAACAAATTCATAAAATATAAAAAAACCCCGCCTGAAACGGCGGGGTTAACTTTAATTTTTTAAATTATAAAGGAATTAGTATTCCTCAGGCATTGCTGGTGTTGATGATGAATTTTCTTTTTTCTCTGGAATATCAGTCACCAAAGCCTCAGTAGTTAAAATCATTGTGGCCACAGAGGCTGCATTTTCTAAAGCACTTCTTACTACTTTAGCTGGATCAACAATTCCTTGTTTATACATCGACCCAAATTCTAAGGTTAAAGCATTAAATCCATAATCATTATCTTTGGCCTCCTCAATTTTCTTTAAAACCCAACCACTATCAGCCCCCGCATTTTTGGCTATCATTCTAATTGGTTCTGCTAAAGCTTTATAAACAATATCTACACCTGTCTTTTCTTCATCAAGTTCCATTTTTTTCTTTAATTCTAAAAGAACTTTTCTTGCTTGAAGAAGGGTAACTCCACCACCAGCTACAATTCCCTCCTCCAATGCGGCTTTAGTTGCCGAAACCGCATCATTTACTCTTTCTTTTTTCTCTTTCATCTCAACTTCGGTTGCTGCTCCTACATTAATTACCGCTACTCCACCAGCTAATTTTGCTAATCTTTCTTGGAGTTTTTCTTTATCAAATTCAGAAGTTGTTTCCTCAATCTGACGTCTAATTTGAGCGATTCGAGCTTTGATTTTTTCTGGATTTCCTTTTCCACCAATTATTCGACAATTTTCTTTATCAGCCCAAACTTTATCGGCTCGACCACAATCTTCTACTTCTACATTTTCTAACTTTTTTCCCAATTCTTCAGAAATAACCGTTCCACCAGTTAAAATAGCAATATCTTCAAGCATTTCTTTTCGTCTATCACCAAAACCAGGTGCTTTTACTACTAACGCGTTGAACACACCTCTTAATTTGTTAACAACCAAAGTAGCCAATGCTTCTCCCTCAACCTCATCGGCGATAATTACTAAGTTTTTAGAAACTTTTACGAATTTTTCTAAGAATGGTAAAAGATCAGAAATGGCTGAAATTTTTTTATCAGTAATCAAAATATATGGATCCTCCACTTCAGCCACCATTTTTTCAGTATCAGTAACAAAATAAGGAGAAGCATAACCACGATCAAATTCCATTCCTTCTTTATATTCAATCTCCATTTGAAGCCCTTTTCCTTCTTCAACTGTAACCACTCCATCTTTTCCAACCTTCATTATTGCCTCAGCAATTTTTTTACCAATTTCTTTATCACCGGCAGAAATGGTAGCCACCTGAATAATTTCTTCTTCTTTTTTAATATCAATTTTTTTGGCCATTTTTTTAATTTGTGTCACTACGGCTTTAACAGCTTCATCAATGCCTCTTTTTAAAATCATCGGATTGGCACCAGCAGTAACATTTTTTAATCCTAAATTAACCATTATTTGGGTTAATAACGTAGAAGTAGTTGTTCCATCACCCGCCACATCATTTGTTTTTGAAGCCGCTTCTTTTACTAGTTGAGCCCCCATATTTTCAAATGGATCAGGTAATTCAATCTCTTTAGCAACAGAAACACCATCATGAACAATATTAGGGGCTCCCCATTTTCTATCTAAAGCAACATTACGTCCACGAGGACCTAAAGTGGTCACCACTGCTTTTGCTAAAATATTAACGCCAGTTGCCAGTTTTTGTCTGGCTTCTTCAGAAAACTTAAGTTGTTTTGCCATAGGTTAAATTAAAGTAAATTTATAACAAAAAAAGAATTTCAAAATTTTTTTAATCTAAAGTTGCCATGATATCTTTTTGTTCAATCAAAAGCCATTCTTCACCTCCAACTTTAATCTCATTACCTCCCCACTTTTTATAAATTACTTTCTGTCCTTTTTTAACCATCATTGGAATAGTTTTTCCATCATCATTTAATCCCCCCGGTCCAACCGCCATCACTTCACCAATTTGGGGTTTTTCCTTTGCTGTATCAGGAATAACAATTCCTGATGGTAAAACTTCTTCTTGCTTTAAAGGTTTAACTAAAACATAATCAAAAAGGGGTTTGATATTTTTACCATCATTTTTTACCATAGATTTTTTTTAAAAAAATTTGTAACATTTAAATTAAAACATTTAAATTAAAAGTTATATATTATAAATATAGAAAAAAATTTTTATTTTGTCAAGAGGATATTTAGTCTGCTAATCATATGGATAATCAAAAAAGCTTGTCAGAAATAGAAAAATTAAGGAATAATTTGCAAAATGTTGAGTTGCCTGCTAATTTAAAAGAAAAAGCACTGGAGCAAATTGAGAGAATTAATCTTACTTTAAAATATGGTGGCAATCTTTCTCAGATTGATATTACCGCAAAATATGTTGATTGGATTACTAATATTCCTTGGTTCAAAAAAACTAATGATATTTTAGACATAAAAATAGCTCAAGAAATATTGGATAAAAATCACTATGGGTTAAAAAAAATTAAGGAAAGAATTTTGGAGTATATATCAATTCTAATCTTACAAAAACAAAAAAAACAAGATGAAAAAGTTATTTATCATGCGCCAATTCTTTTTTTTGTTGGTCTTGCTGGTACAGGAAAAACAACTTTTGCATTGTCAATTGCTGAGGCATTGGGTAAAAAATTTGTTCGCATTCCTTTTGGTGGTTTGTCATCAGCTTTAGACCTTCGTGGTCAAGCAAAAACTTCTCCTGAGGCTGAACCAGGCATGATTATCAAAGCTCTAAGACGCGCTGGTAGTCTTAATCCAGTAATCCTACTTGACGAATTAGATAGAGTAACACCAGAAGCCCGATCAGCCATTATGGGGGTTTTAATTGAGGTTCTCGATCCTGGTCAAAATAAAAGCTTTGTCGATTATTTTATTGACTATCCTATTGATCTTTCTCAAGTATTATTTGTGGCAACCGCCAACAATACAACTAATATTTCAACAGCGGTTTTAGATCGTTTAGAGATTATCCAAATGCCATCTTACACTGATGAAGAAAAAATTGTTATCGCCAAAAATTATGTTCTTCCGCGTTATCTTAAAGAAACGGGATTAACCATCGAAAACTTACAAATAGAAGAAAATGTTTGGCCCAAATTAATAAGACCTTTGGGTTTTGATCCAGGAATAAGAAGCGTTGAGAGAAAAATTGAGGAAATTGTCAGAAAAGTTGCTTATAAAATTGTTTCTGGTTATGGAAAAACTTTTGTTATCAATGAAAATAACCTTAAAGAATACGTCTAATAAATTAAAAATTAAACTACAAATCTTTAGCATGCTTATTATTATCATTCCTTATCCTTTTACAATTAACAAAGTTTAACTTTCAATTCTTAACATTTTACATTTCACGTTATTATTTTTTATTTTTTCTTGAACTTTAAAAATTTATATTTTATACTTTACTCTTATGAAAATTACTTTTGTTGGCCACGGATATGTCGGCTTAGTCTCTGCTTGTGTTTTTGCCGACTTTGGTAACGAAGTGTATGTTATTGGAAGAAATGAGGAAAAAATTAATCGCTTAAAAAGTGGCGATCCTATAATTTTTGAACCAGGTCTTAAAGAACTTTTAGAAAAAAATTTAAAGGCCAGTCGTCTTCATTTTACTTTAGATTATCAAAAAGTCGTCCCTAAATCAGAAATTGTTTTTATAACCGTTGGAACGCCACCTAAAAACAATGGTGAAGCTGATCTCTCAGCAGTCTTCGAAGTAGCAAAAAACATCGCTAAAAATTTAAGCGATCACTTTACCGTTGTTTCTTGCAAAAGTACTGTCCCTGTTGGCACCAATAAAAAAGTGGAAGAAATTATTAAAAAATACGCCCCAAAAAAAGCCAAATTTGCCGTTGCCTCATGTCCTGAGTTTTTAAGAGAAGGAAGTGCTATTTCTGATACTTTAAATGCTGATAGAATTGTTATTGGTTCTTCTTCAAAAAAAGCCATTCAAATTTTGCTTAAACTACATCAACCTTTTTCCTCAAAAAAAATCATTACCGATCTTGCCTCGGCTGAACTGATAAAATACGCCTCAAACGCTATCTTAGCAACCAAAGTTTCCTTTTCCAATCTAATTGCTTTTTACTGCGAAAAAACAGGCGCTGATGTAGAAAAAGTCTTAGATGCTGTTGGTCTTGACAAAAGAATCGGTCGAATTTTCATGAATCCTGGTGTTGGTTATGGTGGTTCCTGTTTACCCAAAGATGTCTTGGCTTTAATCAACTCTGGCAAAAAATTAAATATTGATACCTCGCTTTTAGAAGCAGTTGATAAAATCAACCACCAAACAAAAGAAAATTTCTTAAAAAAAATATTAAAAAATAAACAAGGAGAAAAAATTGCTATTCTTGGTCTTTCTTTTAAACCTAATACCGATGATATCCGTTTTTCTCCCTCAATTTTTATAATAGAAAATCTTTTAAAGCATGGATTTAAAATTAAAGTTTTTGATCCAGAAGCAATGAGAAATATTAAAAAAATTTTTGGAGAAAAAATTCAGTACGCTTCAGATCTTTATGATGCTGTAAAAAATGCTGACCAACTTATCATTCTTACTGAGTGGAATGAATTTAAACAAATCGATCTTAAAAAAGTAAAAAAACTCTTAAAAAAACCAGTTATTTTTGATGGTAGAAATATCTACGATCCTTTACTTTTAAAAAATTTGGGATTTAAGTATTTTTCAGTTGGCCGCTAATTTTTATGAAAATCCTTATCGCCGGTGGTGCTGGATTTATTGGTTCTCATCTTAGCAAAAGACTTTTAGAAGAAGGTCATTATATTATTGTTGTTGATAACTTAATAACTGGCGATATTAAAAACATTAAGGAATTATTTAACAAAAAAAATTTTTTATTTATAAAAGCCAACATCGCTTTTCCTTTAAAAAATATAAAAAAATTAGACGCTATTTTTCATTTAGCTTCACCAGCTTCTCCTAATGATCAAAGTCCAATAAGCTATCATAAACTAGGAATGGAAACAATAATTGCTAATAGTATTGGTACTTTAGAACTTTTAAAACTAGCAAAAAAAACTAACGCGAAATTTTTATTTGCCTCAACCTCAGAAATCTATGGTGATCCTTTAGTTCATCCTCAAAAAGAGGATTATTTTGGTAACGTTAATCCTGTTGGTCCAAGAGCTGTTTACGATGAAGCTAAAAGATTTGGCGAAACATTAACTTCATATTTTGTAAAAAAAGAAAATGTTGACGGAAGGATTGCTAGAATTTTTAATACTTACGGCCCTAATATGAGACTTGATGATAAAAGAATGGTGGTTAACTTTATTACTCAAGCTCTTAAAAATCAACCTATAACTATTTTTGGTGACGGCTCTCAAACTCGCTCTTTATGTTATGTTGACGACTTGGTTGGCGGATTAATAAAACTAATGTTTAAAAAAAATACGGCAGGAGAAGTGGTTAACTTAGGTAATCCTGAAGAACACACCGTCTTAGAATATGCTAAAATAATTAAAAAATTAACTGGCTCAAAAAGTAAAATCATCTTTGAAAAGCCTTTACCTCAAGATGATCCAAAAAAAAGAAAACCTGATATCGAAAAAGCTAAAAAAATTATAGATTGGCAACCAAAAATTTCTTTAGAAGAAGGATTAAAAAAAACGATTAAATATTTTAAATTAAAAATAATAAATTAAGATCGATTAAAAAATAAAAATAATATGAAAAAAGCTTTAATTGTTCTTCCCACTTACAACGAAGAAGGAAATATTGAAAAATTAATTGAAAAAATCTTTAATCAACAAAAAAAAACTAAGATTTGGGAAATTTATGTTTTGGTCGTTGATAGCGATTCAAAAGACAAAACTCAATTAATTGTAAAAAAACTTCAAAAAAAATATAAAAATCTATTTCTTCTTTCTACCAAAAAAATGGGTCTAGGAAAAGCTTATATTGATGGATTTTCTTATGCTTTAGAAAAAATTAATCCTTATCTTTTTTTTGAAATGGACGCTGATTTATCACATGATCCTTCTCTTATCCCTTATTTTTTTGAAAAAATTGAGAAAGGAGCCGATTTTGTTATTGGCTCTCGTTATATAAAAGGAGGTAGTATTCCAAAAGATTGGGGACTTCATAGAAAAATTTTTTCTATTTTTGGTAATATCATTGCTCGTTTGGGCTTTATGAAACCCAAAATTACCGATTGGACCTCTGGTTATCGAGCAATTAAAACTTGGCTTGTGAAAAAAGCTCTCTCCTATTTAAAAAACTACTCCGGTTATGTTTTTCAAATTGCTTTTTTAGATTTTGCTATTAAAAACGGCGCTAGAATTGAAGAAATTCCTATAAAATTTTATGAAAGAAAACATGGCGTTTCTAAAATTAACTCCCCTCAATTTATTTTTCAAAGTCTTTTATATATTTTTTTAAACTCAGCTTTTATCAGATTTTTTATTGTAGGTCTTTCTGGGTTTATTATTGATTTTTCTCTCCTTTATTTTTTTATTAACAAAATCCACATTCCTTCATATTTAATTTGGTTAGCTCAAGCAATCTCTTCAGAAGTAGCAATTATTAACAATTTCATTTTAAATAACTTTTGGAGTTTTTCTCATAAAAAAGTTGATGGTAGTTGGATTTCTGCCTTTATAAAATTTAACTTTATTTCGTTGGGAGGGCTTATTATTCAAACTATTCTTCTTCAACTTATGGTAATTATTTTTGGAAGAAGTCTCTGGATTCTTTATAAAATATTAATTATTGGTATTATAATTATTCCCTATTCATATATTTTATACAATAAAATCGTTTGGAAAAAATAACTACTCTTCTTTTTTAGCATAAGAAGAAGAAACCCAACCCTCATCAAACTCTCCCTCAACTAATCCTTCCTTATTTCCATTAAATCTAATTTTATACCAGCCTTCTTTTTCTTCCAAAAGCTCATAGCGCTCTCCTTTTTTAATCTTAGCCGATTCTGAAGCGCCTAAAGATGGCTCAACTCTTACTCGCAACCAACCAGTTGGTGTTTCTGAGATTATTACATATTTTTTTTCTTGAATTTGAGCGCTCACAGTCGATTTTTTTTCCTCATCGTTGTTTTTAATAAATTTTTGTGATTGATCAATGGCTAATTTAAACTTAGCAAAAATTCTATAACCGGAATTAACATTTACCTTTTCTGTCCGTTTAAAAAAACCAGGCATGAAAACAGAAACTTCATGAACTCCTGGAGGGACATCTTCAAGTAACAAAGTTGCCACTCCTTTCTCATCATTATCTAAAGAAACAATTGCCCCTGCAGGTTCTGTCTCAATATAAATTTCTCCTTTTCCATTTTTTGCTGTTTCTGATTTTCTCATAGTAAAAATTTCACCAGCTGTTGTTAAATCAGAACTGCCTAATTCAATATTAATATAAGTAATGATGTTTTTCTCAACGGCTACTTTCCCATTCCAAGAAGCAGTATCAGTTGCCACCCCTTCGGGAATAAGTTTAATCATATATTCTCCCACTCTATATCTTTCCTCAAAAGGAGTTTTTCCCACAACTACATTATCAATAAAAACCGAAGCAACCGGAGAAGAATTAATTTTTAATTTACCGTAAGCGTTTTTTTGATTAAAAAAATAAGCTCTTATTAAGACAAAAACAAAAAATCCAAAAACTAAAGTTATAAAAAAAATTATTTTTCCTCTCATAAAGAAATTATATAACAAAAATGTGGTATGATATGGTTTATGATTAAAGAAATTAAAAAAAAGTTAATATCTATTTTAAAAAAAATAAATATTAATCTCAATCAAAATTTAATCGACATTCAACGACCAAAAATTCGATCGTTTGGCGATTACTCAACCTCAATTGCTTTAAAGCTGGCAAAAACTTTAAAAAAAAATCCAATGGAGATTGGAAAATTTATAAAACAATCTTTTCAAAAAGATGAGTTGTTTGAAAAAATTGAAGTTATCTCCCCTGGTTTTATTAATTTTTGGTTATCAAAAAAAATTCTTTTAGCCAACCTAAAAAAAAATATAAAAAACATTTTTTCCTTTCCCTCTTTTTCTTTTGGTAAAAATAAAAAAGTTATTATTGAATATGCTCAACCGAATACTCACAAACTTTTTCATATAGGTCATTTAAGAAATATTATTTTAGGAGAATCTTTGGCAAGAATTTTTGAAACTTTAGGTAATAAGGTAATTCGAGCTAATTATCAAGGTGATGTAGGCCTTCACATCGCTAAATGTCTCTGGGCAGTTAAAAAAGAACAACGAAATAATAAAAATATTCTCGAAAATCTTAAAACCTTGGGTGAAAAAATCGAATTTATTGGTAAAATGTATACCCAAGGAACAAAGGCTTATGAAGAAAATGAAAAAGCAAAAAAACAAATAATTGAGATAAATAAACAAATCTATGAAAAAGACAAAAAAATCTTAAGCCTTTGGCAAATAACTCGCCAGTGGAGTTTGGATTATTTTGAAAAAATTTATGAACGTCTTGATACTAAATTTGATCGATTATTCTTTGAAAGTGAAATGAGTCAAAGAGGTTTAGAAATCTGTGAAAAAGCATTAAAAAAGGGAATTTTAGAAAAAAGTCAAGAAGCAGTCGTTTTTAATGGTAAAAAATACGGCTTGGATACTCGTGTTTTTGTAAACTCTTTAGGTTATCCAACTTATGAAGGAAAAGAGCTTGCTTTAGCTGAAAAAGAATTTTCTGAATTTGGAAAAATTGATAAAGCTATTCATTTAACCACTCCTGAACAAAAAAGTTTTTTTAAGGTGACTTTTAAAGTCGAAGAACTTTTAAATCCTAAAAAATTTAGGAATAAACAATATCATCTTTCTTACGAATGGGTAAAATTAAAAGAAGGAAAAATGTCATCCCGGGCAGGAAATATCATCGAAGCCAACTGGTTAATCGATGAAGTAAAAAAGAAGATCTTAAATGATTTCAAAATCGACGGTGAAACAAGCGAAAAAATTGCCGTTGCTTCAGTTAAATATACTTTCTTAAAAACCTCACCTGAAAATCCAATTTATTTTGATATTAAGGAATCAATATCTTTAAAAGGAAACTCAGCTCCTTATATTCTTTATACTTATATTCGAGCAAAAAGTATTTTAAAAAAAGAAGGGGTCTTCAAAAAACAAAAACTTTATTACCCTTTAAATGTAAATCAAGAGGAAAACGAAATCTTAAGGCTTTTAATTATGTTTCCTGAAGCAGTTCTAAATAGCGCCTTATATTTTTCTCCTCATTTTTTATGTCAATATCTTTATGAGCTTTCCCAAAAATTTAATCTATTATACGAAAAATACCCTATCTTGAAAGAAAAAAATAAAAACTTAAAAACCTTTCGCCTTCTTCTTACTCAAGCAACCGCCAATGTTATAAAAAAAGGATTTTTTATTTTAGGAATAAAAACGGTGGAAAAAATGTAAAAAAATATCACGTGGAACATCAAACATCAAACATTAAAAATTAAAAAAATAATAAAGTGTAAACATTTTGTAAAAATAGTGTAAATATTGTGTAAAAAGTAGTCAAGTGGTGCAAATGTTTTTTTAATTATTAAACGTCACACGTTATACGTTATACGTTACACG
>Ga0197142_1002020_pt1 | contig 18080 bp, 15 predicted proteins | sample GBS60_MetaG_FD_148614 | JGI IMG/M metagenome (GOLD analysis project Ga0197142, IMG submission 148614) | Sediment microbial communities from Great Boiling Springs, Gerlach, Nevada, United States - GBS 60_MetaG | ecosystem: Environmental > Aquatic > Thermal springs > Hot (42-90C) > Sediment...
AACCCTTGTAGTTTCAGGGAGAAAGCGGGCGAAAAGTGATAACCCCTGTTCCCCCCCCACGAGATAAGCCCCCGCAATCGGGCGGCATGAAAAGGCCATTTTCCCGAGAACATGTTGCATTCTCACACCTTAGCTCCATGGTGATACTCCCCTCTCCAAGACCAGGACCCTGCAGTTTGTCAAACATCAGGCCGACCTCAGGCTAAGCCTCCTTTTATCACATCCCCGCGGTAAAGTCAACCTCTCTGCATCCGATCGCTGAAAACATCCCCAAGACGCCGGCACCTAGCTACCTTCCTGCTTCACCGAGAACGGTCCACTCACGGATAGGACTTACGTCTCCTTCGCAGGTGTTTCCTCTACCGCCCACGACGGCTGCCACAGAGCCGCTGAGTATCCCCCTATTCCAGATCAGCAGGCTGCTTTGCCAAATTGTTCCGTTTTCCCAACTTGTAGGGGCACGGCATACCGGTGGCGGTGGCCGATCCTTTTCTCAAGAGCGAGAGCAGGGTCGAAGGAAGCGCCCACGGGGAAGCCCCACACGGTCCGTACTCGGCGATGCGTTGCGTTAACTCTGCAGGATTCGCTCCGGATCTCGCCCGCGTGCTATGCGCGGATTCTCCCGACCCGATCATGCCGCGTCAAGGATGTGGGTCGGATTTATGCCGGCTGCGTTGTCAGCCGGCGGAAGGCACTGTATGCTATCGCGTGTATGAAGATCGCGATCATCGGCTCGCACGGATGCGGGAAGACGGCGCTCGCTTTCTCCCTCTGCACAGAGCTTCAAAAGCGAGGGCGGCGCGTCGAGCTGGTCGTCGAGATGGCCCGGCGCAGTCCGTTCCCGATCAACGAAGCCACATCGGAAGCGGGACAGCTGTGGATCCTTCACCGTCACATCGTGGCCGAGCTGGAAGCCTCCGTCCGCGCAGATGTCGTCGTGTGCGATCGCTCCGTGCTGGACAACTACGCCTACTACTGCCACAAGTTCGGACGGCGCCTCCATCTGGATGCGCTTATCAAGGAATGGATCGGCACATACTCGCTTCTGGTGAAAGTCCCGCTCGTGGATGAATGGCTCATCCCCGATGGAGTCCGCTCGATGGATCGCGCCTTTCAACGCGCTATTGATCTGCTCGTGGAAGATCTCATTGTGGATCTCGCCGAAGGGCGGACCCGTATCCTGCGGCTGGAGTATCCGTTCGACGTGCGAGAGATCCTGGCGGCTTTGCCTCTGGATGCCGATCCTCGATGAAGCGCGAGACTGTGCAAATTGCTTTCCTGATCGCCCTCATTGTGGGGATCGGATATCTCGTCTTCCAGATGATCGCCCCCTTCCTCTCGGCGATCGCCTGGGCCATTGTCCTTGTGATCCTCTTTCATCCGATCTACCGGCGTTTGGTCGGGTGGATGCGCAATCCGAATGTGGCGGCGCTCCTCTCGTGCTTGCTTGTGCTGGCCGTTGTGATCGCCCCGGCCACGCTGATAGTGATGAGGCTGATCGGGGAACTTATCGCTGCCTATCGGCTCCTGGAGGAGCGCTTCGCCCAGGGCACGTGGGGACTACTGGACCCCGGGCGAGCTCGAATTCTGGAGCACTCGCTCCAATGGCTTGCGCCCTACGCCGATCTTTCGGAGCTGAACCTTCGCGCGTTCATCTTGAACAATCTGCAGCGCCTCTCCGGCTATCTGGCTGCTCGCTCCGCCGCAGTCGTTCGGCACTTCTCCTCCTTCGTCTTCAACCTGGGACTGGTGATCTTCACCACGTACTTTCTCTTTCGAGATGGTCCGACGCTCATGGTGAAGTTCAAACGCGCCATTCCTCTGCCGGAATCCGAGACCGAGGAGATCGTCACGCGAATGCAGGAGATGATTCACGCGACGCTCTATGGGGGCGTAGCCGTAGCTCTGGCGCAAGGGACATTAGGGGGGATCGCCTTCTGGATCGTCGGGTTGCCGTCGCCCGCGATCTGGGGAGCGACGATGTTCTTCTTCTCCTTCCTGCCGGTCGTTGGAGCCGCCATTATTTGGATTCCCGCGGCCATCGTTCTGCTCGCGCAGGGGAACGTGGGAAAGGGGATCTTTCTACTGCTGTGGGGGACATTCGCCATCAGCACGGTGGATAACATCATCCGTCCCTGGGTGATCGGCGGGCGCACGCGCCTGCCCATGCTGCTCATCTTCTTCAGCGTGCTTGGGGGAGTGAAGGTCTTCGGGTTCATCGGCCTTGTGCTGGGGCCGGTTGTACTGAGCATCGGGCTCATGCTTTTGGAAATCTTCCGACGGAAACTCGCCCCGGCGCGCGCGCCTCAAGCGCCTCTGGAAACGCCCTGACAGGATCCCCCCGCGATCTCGGGATCGCGGAGGGGCCCCGTCAGAGATGCGACAGCTCATCCGGCGCCTCTTCGCGTCGGGGCGCGAATTGCCGGCGCAGGACATCGCGCGCGAGATCGCGTCCGGCGAGCCCGAAGGCGATCGCCAGTGCCAGCGTCACACCGCCGAAGAAGATGGAGAAAGCGGCGACGACGATGTGCGCCGACAGCGTCAACTGCTCCAGCGCCATCGCCAGGGCAATCGCGATGATGAGGAAGCGCACGCCTCCCGCCAGCAGGCGCGCCGAAGCCAGATGCGCATTGACGGCCGCCAGCAAGGCTGCGCGCGCCAGGAAATTCGCCAGCAGGAATCCTCCAAGAAGGATAAGCAGAGCCGCCACAAGGCGCGGGATGTACCCGAAGATCGCCGCCAACGCTCGATCCACAAGGGTGATCTCCAGCGCATGCAATCCCGCGACAGTGAAGGCGAGGAAGACGAGCCAGAAGAGGACGCGCGCCAAAAGCTGCGACGGCGGGCGCCGAATCTCCGCGCGCCGGAAGACCTGCGCGATTCCCGCCTCCTCGCACCAGTGATCGAACCGGATGGCGCGCAAAGCTCGCCCCAGCAGCGAGCGCGCAATGACCGCCGCGATCCATCCGACAACGATGAGAACTAACAGAGCCAGCAGACCCGGGAGGAAGGCAAGCATGCGCTCCCCGAGCTGCTGGAATGTTCCTACAACGGCAGTTTTCAGAGCTTCGAACATCTCCTCCCCCTCATATCCCGCAACTTGGACCGCCCACCACTCATCGGGGGCGAGCCCAAGTGAAGCTTCTCTGCGAGTGTCATCCGCACATGACCGGAGGGAAGATCCCCCGCGATGTCTTCACGGCGTGGGACCCCTGGAACGGGTACGCTCTTCCGAACCGACCTCCGCCGACATCGCGTTTGAGACAAGGATCGGTCCTCGTGTCCGAAAATGCAGAAGCACTGCGCGAGAGATCTTCCGGTCATCCCTTCGCCTCCCACTTCGCGACCAGATATGGCTTCTGCTGCTCGAACCGAAGGCACAACTCCTCGATCACCGCCTCGACCTCATCGGCTGTACTCTCGGATGTCTCCAGCACAAAGGAGGCAGTGCGCCCGAGATACAACGGCACGAGCGCTTGCAGCAAGTGATCCCGGTGAATCACGCGCCGATGGAAGGCCACGGCGAAGTCATAGATAACTGCGACCCATACGTCGGGAGGGAAGCGAAAATCCGCATCGCCCAATTCGGCGATCTGCTGCACGTCGCGAAAGGTTGAGGGCGAGAGGATCTTCCGCCAGAGGTCGCTCAGCTCCTCCGCTCCCAAGCGAAAGATGCCGAGCATGCGCGCGACGTTGACGCGGATTGGCTCCAGCCCGACTTCATACTCCAAGCCAAAAGTGGGCACTGGCTCCGATCCCCGCACCTGCGACCATGTCGCATAGTTGGCCTCCATCAATTCGAAGAGAGATCCGACAACCTGCATGAGCATGCTGCTCAGGTCCACACCGGGATCCTTGGCGTCATGAATCTTTGCGCCCAAGAAGGCTTGACACACGCGAAAGCCGCCGGTGATGGCCGTCGTCGTCATCCAAATGTCAATGCCGAAGCGCGCGACATCCGTGTGCCAGACGTCTTGAGCGAGATAGTGCGCCGCGAGCCGTCCGGAGAAGCCGAAATCGCCCCCAATCGGCTGGCGCACGCGCCGCCCATAGAGGGCGCGCGTGAGAGGGTAGACGATGGAGTTGGTGATCGTCCCATCGTATTTATGCCGCCGATAGAGTGGGGCGACGAAGTCGAAGCCTTCTCTCAAAACGGGGCTGATGAGCAAATCCATCCATTCGGGCGTGATGCTGCGCACATCGGCATCCACAACGGCACAGGCGTGGGCGCGGAGCTGCACGGCGATGTCGAAGACCATGCGCAGCGCGCTGCCCTTGCCCGGCACGCCGTGATACGGCGTCGTCAACCGACGAATGGGATGCGTCGGATGAGTGGCAAGCACCGTGCGATAATCGCCGAGAGTCACCTGCCGCACGATCTCCGGCGTCCCGTCCTTGGATCCCCCATCCGAGTTGATGATCACCGCCGTGTGATTCGGGAAATACTTCGCCAATCCGGCCATGACAGCGCGTACGACGTGTCCGATGGTCCGCGCATTGTTGTAGCTCGGAATGCCCACGACCAAATCCGCACGCCCGATGGTACGAAGCGTCTCTTCGACCTCTGCAGTGAATGGTCGTCTCTCCAGTTGGCTCATGATCCTCTCCCCTCGAGGCGCCCTCCTCACAGGTCCTCGCCGCTTGTGCGGCATCGGGGGGAAGGTCCTCTCGGCAGCTTCTATTTATACCCGATCTCGATCGCGCCGGCCAAGCCGGAAGCGCGCTCGCTCTCCCCCTGACGTTTGCACCTCTGGTAGAATTGACGACGGTTCGGATTCCGAAACGCACCCACTCGCGGAGGGGCGAAATGGAGAGAAGCGAGCGAAGGGAACGTGGACACCGTCTTCTTCAGGAAATGCTCGGTGCGGAAGCTGCCGAGCAGATTCGCGCCACCTGGCATCGCCTCTCGCCTGATTTCGAGCGTTATGTCGTCGAATTCCTCGCCGGAGAGATCTGGACCCGCCCCGGCTTGGACCGAAAGACGAAAAGTCTGGTGACGATCGCCGTCCTCACGGCACTGGGGCGTCCCCAGGCGCTAGAGCTGAACATCCGCATGGCCTTGCGCAACGGAGCGAGCGAGCGGGAGATTCTGGAGACGCTCTTGCACATTGCTCCGTACGCCGGATTCCCGGCCTGCTGGGAAGGCTTAACGGCGGCATATCGCGTCTTCGCCGAACGCGAAAGCGAAGCCTCGACGGGCGAGACCTCAAAGAGAGGCTCTTCCTGACGGAGTCCCGATCATGACGCGAGAACAGCTCACGCGCGAGGTCAAACGACGGGCGCGTGCTCTGGGATTTCACGGCGTGGGCGTCACCGACGTCCGACCCCTTGAGGACGCCGAAGAGCAGTATCACCGTTGGCTTCACGAGGGGTGTGCGGCCGATCTGCACTATATGCAGGCGAGCGCTCATCTGCGCGCGCATCCAGCACGGGTATGGCCCGAAGTCCGGTCCGTTCTCGTGCTCGCGGTGAATTACTACAGCGGCGAATTCGATCCCCTTCCCCCTGGATATGGGCGCATCGCGCGCTACGCCTGGGGGCGCGATTATCACGACGTCATCCCCGCACGCCTCCGGCGCCTTGTGGCGGAGATTGAGCGGCTTTTGGGGCGCCCGGTTCGCGCTCGATGCGTCACCGATGCCGTCCCTCTTTTGGAGCGCGCGCTGGCCGTGCGCGCTGGTCTCGGACGCCTGGGATGGAATGCGTGTCTCATCACGGAGACCTTCGGCTCCTGGGTCTTCCTGAGCGAGATTCTGCTCGATGTCGAGCTTGCACCGGATCCGGCGGAGACGCGTTCGTGCTATAGCGTCTTCGACTGCCAGCGCCACTGTCCGACAGGAGCCATTCGCCCCGATGGCTTAGTAGACGCACGCCTCTGCCTCTCCTATCACACAATTGAGAACCGGGGCGCGATCCCGCGGGCTCTCCGGCCCAAACTCAGCGATTGGCTCTTCGGCTGCGACATCTGTCAACAGGTCTGCCCGCACAATGCGCGCGTCCCGATCACCGATTGGCCAGAATTCCATCCGGAAGCGGGCGTGGGCCAGAAGCTCGCTCTGGCGGAGGTACTCACTCTCGCCTCGGACGATGCGTTTCGCGCTCGCTTTCGCGGCACAGCGCTTCGACGGGCGAAGCGTCGAGGCCTGCTGCGTAATGCGGCCATTGTCGCAGCCAATACAGGCTACGAAGATGCCATTCCCCATCTGCGACGCTTGGCAAGCGAGGACCCAGACGAGATCATTCGGGGGCATGCTCTGTGGGCGCTCAGCATTTTGGATCCCTGCAGCTCGCGCTCCATTGTGGAACGAGCCCTCCGGGATCCGCATCCCTTTGTGCGCCAGGAGGCCGAATGGGCACTGGAGATGCGGGCAGCCGACCGATAGAAGAGCCGCGCGATCCGGAGACTTTCGACGTGATTCCCGCGCGAGACCGTTTATGACACGAGCGCGCATTGGACACGGAATACTCATCGGTGCGTTTCTGGTGGTCATCGCCGCTTTTCTGCTCAAGCTCGCCTACACGGCGTGGCTCCCAGGGACGCTCTTCACCCTCGGTCTTTTAGCAGCCGGCTTCGCCTATGCGCAGTGGGCATGGCACGTGCGCCCTCCCATGTGGGTTTTGGGATCGCTCTTTTTGGCCGTACAGGTCGATCTGCTCGGCAATCATTTCCACATGTACGGGCGTCCATTTGGCCCCGTGCAATACGATGAGTTCGCGCACATGATGGGATCGGCCTTGACTGTCCCAGCCTTCATCTGGCTCTTCGGGGAGATCATGCATCGGCAGGGGCATGACCTCTCACGCGGATGGATCGCGACGCTCGCCGTCTCGCTCAGCTTCTCGATCGCCGGCATCTACGAGATCATCGAGCTCTGGGATGAGCGGTATTTCGGCGGTCGGCGCATTTGGAGCCCCCATGACTGCCCGAACGATTTGCAATGGAACCTGTGCGGAAAGATCCTGGGAGCCGTGATCACCGTCTTCATCTGGCGCGCAAGCGAGCGTCGCGCTCTGGCGCGGGCGCCCGACGAAGCGGCTGCAAGAAGCTCTCACCAAGGACCGTGAGCGAGGGGGAGGAGGAAGCATGCGAAAGACCGTCCGCGAGATCGCTGAGTTTGTCAGTGGCCGTCTCATCGGCGAGGCCACGCGAGAGATCACGGGCGTGGCCAGCTTGGACGCAGCGACTGAAGCGGAAATCGCCTTCGTGGATTCCGAAGGACATCGGCCGCAGGCCGAGCGCTCGCGCGCCGGATGCCTCGTCGTCCCGGAAGGCTTCCGTCTGCCGGGCCGAACGCTCATCGAGGTCGCGCATCCGCGCCGCGCCTTCGCCGACATCGTTCGGCTCTTTCATCCCCGCCCGCGTCCGATGCCTGGCGTTCATCCGACAGCGATTCTCGGCGAGGGCGTCATCCTCGGCGAAGGCGTGAGTATTGGCCCCTATGCCGTTTTGGATCGCGAGGTGCGCATCGGCGCGCGCGCGGAGATCGGCTCCGGCGTCTATATCGGCGCGCGAAGCTCCATCGGAGAAGATTCGATCATCTACCCCAACGTGACGATCTATCCCGATGTTCAGATCGGCGCGCGCGTCATCATTCACAGCGGGAGCGTCATCGGCAGCGATGGCTTCGGCTACTTCTTCGCCGAAGGGCGCTATTGGAAGTTCCCTCAGGTGGGGAGCGTGATCATCGAAGACGATGTGGAGATCGGCGCGGGCGTCTGTATTGATCGAGGGACGCTCGGAGCCACGCGCATCGGACGCGGGGTGAAGATTGATAACCTCGTCCAGATCGCTCACAACGTCACGATCGAAGCGGATACGGTGATCGCTGCCCAGACGGGGATCGCCGGGAGTGCTCACATCGAGCGAGGAGTGCAGATCGGCGGTCAGGTGGGCATTGCCGACCACGTGCGCATCGGACAGGGCGCCATCATCGGCGCACAGGCGGGAATCCCCTCGGGTAAGCGCATTCGCGCCGGGGAATTCGTCTGGGGCACGCCGGCCCGCCCCATGCGCGAGTTCAAGGAACAGTATGCGCATCTCAGCCGCCTGCCCCACCTCCGACAGATGGTCGCGATGCTCAGCGAGCAAGTGGACGCCCTCCGTCGTCTCGTCCTGGAGGAACGATCACGCGAGGAAACGTGACGACCACCGCGAAGCCGATCTCACATAGGCTTCGCCGTGACGCGCATAAGGTAGGCCACCAAGCTCGGCGAGAGGTACGCCTCGATCACCGCCGCGAGAACCAAAACGACATAGGCCACAAGCACAAGCTTCCCATAAGCGCGCACTTCCTGCCACCAATCCACGCTCTGGCCCCGCACGGCTCCGTAGACGCGAAACGCCAAATGCACACCCAGAGCGCCAACAGCCGCAAAAGCCGCCAGCTCTGGAATCCCATGCGGCAGAAGCGCGGCCAACGTCACGATAAACGGCGTCCCCTGAATCTGCGCGATCTGCACGAGCAGTCCGATCATATACCCGATCAGCAGCATCTCAGACAGCGAGAGCAATCCGCCAGTCAGCACTCCCACGAGGAGCATCAGGAAGACGCGCGTGTTATTGATGAAGATAACGCGAAGGGTATACTCCCCACGAATGCCCTGCATGATCGTGATCGTGGCATGGACGTCGCGCTCTGGGAGCGTTCGCTCGGGGAAGGGTACAGTGAGTCCAACGCCGAGGCCTACGAGAAGTCCCACGGCCATGAGACCGAAGCCCAGAAGCACCCACCGTTTGTTGATCATTCGTTCTCGCTCCGCACCGACTACATTCCGCTCTCTCTCCCGGATCTGCGGGAGTATATTCAGGAGACGTCCCCAGCGTCAACCACCCGCGCACGAGAGGCCAAGAAAGTGACCTCCTTAAAGCCGCAGGCGAGAGTCAGGAGTCAACATGAGGCGACCGTTCTACCCTGATGTGGAGCCTGTTGGAGGACCTTCCGGAGGACGGCTTCCGAAAGATGCTCCAAAGGGGATGAGCTCAGACCCTCCATTTTTTCGTGAAGCCATACTGTGATGCTTCAAGACGGGGTATCGTCAAATACCAGGGGCGAGTCCTTCTACTCACAAGACCCATTGGACCAGAAGTGGTCAAAAATGTGATCCACAAAGCGCGTCTTGATCCAAGCCCGTCGCGATGCCAAAGCTTCACAGAACGTCGGTGAAGCACGACATCAGGACCCTCATCCTCGCCTTGTCAGACGATTCGGTCACGGAGTAGGCTTTTCGAGCACTCTCATTCAGGGGGAAACTGGACGTGAGCAACCTGCAGGGCAAACGTATCGCCTTGGCCTGCTGGCGACGAGCAACAGAACTCGCCCAGGGGATAGAGAAACTCGGCGGAATCCCCCTCCGGCGGCCGACGATGCGTACCCTCTCGGCTGAGTCTGATCCCGAGCTACAGCACACCATCGCGCAGCTTGTTGGCGAGGGCGCCGATTGGATCCTCTTCACGACCGGCACCGGCGTGCGCGATCTCATGACCATCGCGGACCGAATCGGATGCCGTGCGGAGTTTTTGCAACTTCTGCACCAAGCGCGCGTGGCCGCACGAGGCTATAAGACGGTCCACGCCCTGCGCCAATTGGGCATAAGCGATATGGTGCGCGATCGGGATGGAACCGTGGCGAGTCTGCTGGCCGCTCTCGATGAATACGATCTAAGCGGAGCGCATATCGCTGTTCAAGCTCCCGGAGAACCTATGCCGGAGGTCATTCTGTGGGCACACCACCGACAGGCACGGGTGACCGAAATCCTGCCCTACCGCCACGTTCCGGCACCCCCGGAAGAGCTGGAGACGCTCCTTGAGGAGATCCTCACTGGACAACTCGACGCCGTCCTCTTCACCAGCCCTCCACAGGTCCGCTTCCTTTGGGACTTCGCCCAATCCCGTTCCCGAGAAGAAGCCTTGCAAAAGGCCTTCCACGAGCCAGTGCTCGCCGTTGCCGTCGGACACGTAACTGCCGAAGCTCTCATCGCACGCGGCGTCTCCCGCGTCATTACCCCTCCTTCCGAACGCATGGGCGCTGCCCTCGTCGCCCTCGCCCAATCTCTCTCAGTACGTCACACGCCCATTTAGGAAACCTCGCCGCGAAAAAGTCATTCCCAATGGGCGACGAAGGAACGGTCGAAACGGGACGCGGTTTCCCTCTCTGCCTGCTCTGACACCACGAGGTTCACAAGAGCAAGCAGAGCACAACAAGCCCCGGTGAGTCAAACTGCATTCCGTAGGCGGGAATCGCACACACTGCTCGGGAATCAGTCCCCCCTCCCCCCAATCCCGTCCTCACGCGTCACTCCCAATCCCCTGTGGAGCCAGCCTTCATCACCGGATACGCACAGCGCAGGTCCATCCCTCTCCTTCACTTCAGCGTGAAGTTCAGCAGAGGATGCCCATAAGACTTCAGTTGAGCCCCCGTCTCCTGAAACACGCGGAGCCAGAATCTCCTCACCGCGCGATACCGTTCTTCGGTCGGCGCACGAGCACCTGCGACATAGACCTCGACCCCGTCCAAGCGGGGAAGACGATCTTGCCTTTTCAACATGTCCACTGTCGCCTCGATGAATTCATCCGTGATCTCCGCCTTCTCCAGATCGAAGTCCGTCGAGCTGTGCAGCATGTCCGAAAGCAGCACCAAGACGCGCCGCTTGGAATCCGGGAAGACCTGATTCACCAGAGAAAGAGCGGATACGACGTCGGTATACCGACTGAGCGCAGGATCGCGAAAAGCCTCTTCGCAGCGAGCATCGAAGCGTTTCCTGATGGACTCTCGCTCTTCCTCGACATCAAGGGGATTGGTCCGCCAGAAGCTCTCATTCGGAAAGGTCTCGTCAATAAAGGGCGTAAATTCGCTCTCCGTTTTCTCTGCAATCTTTCCCACAACAAGCCTGCCGTTTGGCGGCATCTCGTTCAGGATGACACGAAGGTGCTTTTGATATTCCGGAAGGTCCTGACGGGCACTCAGCGAAAAATCCACCATAACCAGGACATGAGGGGCTTCGACAGAGGCCTTCTTGTTACAGCCGACGCAGAAGATCACGGCACAAAAAAGAAGAAGCCATCTCATAATCAAACGCTACCCTGCCAGGACATTGTCTATTTGGTCGATTAACTCTCTCCCCTTCTTGATGACGTCGTTGCCCATGAGATCGCTCTCATAAGATCCCACCGGATCCTGTATACCGAGATATCGCTGAATCTCTTCAGGAATTTGAACGGGGAGCCTGAAATTTCCTTTGAAATACGCCGGTATCTCCTCCTCACGCACATTGCCCCGCGCCCTCCTGTTGGCCATGCGATAAGTCTCACTTAAAAACTGGACCTCGGCGACGGTTCTCCTTGTATCGTGGATGGCGCGAATGAGGGCACGCTTCAAGCGGGCGATCCTGTTCTCGTATTGTCGCCTCCGCCTTCTCAGTTCTTCGTAAGCCCGCTGAAGACTGGGGTGGATATAACCCGAGGCATACCCGTCCCAAAGGGCGAGGAGGAAGAACAGAGCATTCATGAGAAGGAAGATCCAGAACGTTTCTTCGACGATTCTCGGATCGAGCCTGCGAGTCTCGATTCCGATCCTCCGCCCCTGAGCAACGAGAAAGATCAAGAACGCGGCAGCTAAGAAGAGGACTGCCGCGAAGGCCAATTCGAGGAACTTCTCCCTGCCTTTGAGAACCCGGCCCGTGAGGAATCCGGCGAAGGGGATGAGGAAGGCGAGCGCCAATCCGATGATGACGGTCGTGATCCCAGGTTCTCGGAGAAAGCGGAATGTGTAGATGTTGACGCCCCCTTCGAAAATGAAAAGAAGAGCAATGAGGATGAGGGAGGCCTTCCCATAACGATGAGGCGGCTCAGGCGCAGTGTCCGATCCAAAGTGCCGTCTGTGTGTCTCTAATTGCTGCTGAAAGCGCTTTAAGGACGTATCGAGTTCAGGAACCAGCGTCCTCAGTTCCTTCAGCGTCTCAGTCTCCTTGTTTCGCCACTTCTTGACGACGGCGCTTATCTCTCCCGCGGCAACAACGCTGATTCCTTTTTCAAATTCCGAATAGCGTCCATCGGTGCCATCCCAATTGGAGGGAGGGTAATTTCGTCGCCCGTCCTTTTTACCTGCTCTCTTCGCACTCCATGCTGTGATGATGTAGCGGACCATAACCCAACCCCTCCTTCACAGCCTCTATAAGCTCGGTGGGGATCTGAAGATCACGTTCTGCCCCACGCGCTAACTTGCCCAACCGAATAGCCAGAGGGGATGTACGAAGGACCTCAGCGCAGGGAGTGGGGACGGATTCCACCTCGGCCAGAATCTCCAGCTCGCTCGCGCGGGCCGCCCCCCTCCATTCCGGGATTTGCTCGGGATCGCGAGACACAATCAGGGCGTGCGTGCACAGGTTGAGAATACGTTGGTTCTTCTTGTCGATCTTGCCCCCACAATCTACGAGAAGCAACCGCTTCTGCTGACGGAGTGGCTCAAGCTCCGCGCAGACGCGATCCACAAATTCCTCGTCGAACGGACTCTTATAGCGCAGCGTCAGCGCTATATCTTTAGGAATCTCGCTGAACCAATCTCCTTCTCCATCCGGACAGGCACGGACAATGAAGAAGTCGCGCTGAAAGCACTCGGGTGGGAGTTCTTCTTGCATCCTGAGTCGCAGGGCGTTCAGCAGCACCGATTTTCCACTATGAGGAGGTCCAAGGAAAGCGATCACTTTTGAAGGGATGCTGGGTTTAAGTTCTTCCCCTTTCGGAGCGTCCGAAGGTTTCGGCAGAAGTGCGAGAATCTCTTCTCCGGGAATGATGTCGCCCACCCGACGTGCAGCATCCGCGCGGGACGCCACAACGATCGCCCCATGCCTGGGATCGAACGTCGCCACATAGGGTGCCTCTTGACACAAGGTCACTAAACGCGCATAGAGCCAGATAGGGGCTTTGCCGTTGATCACGATCCCTTTGGCGAAATCCACGCTTTCGGGCAAAGCAAGCTGACCAACGACATCAAGCTGAATGCGCGCAGCAAGCATGCGGATGTCGAGGATCTGAAAATCATCGTTTGTCGAGATCAGGTCTAGGTCTATCATCCTTGTTCCCCTGTAAATAACCAAATTCGGGGGCAAATTTACCATAACAGGAACAGCAGTCGCAATCCTCTCTGAAGCGAGCCCCGGTTTTCGATGTTCCTGGGTAAGGAATATGAGTTTCCCGGAGGAGAGGAATTGCACTCCTCTTGAGAGCGAGTCCGGGTTTCCGAACTCCGAACAAATGAGTTCGGGAGTTTACACCAGATCGCGAAGGCTGCCACCAACACTCACCTTATCCCTGGGTTGTGCGGAAGCCAATTCTGCTCCCCACTGCACCTCCACAACCGGCTCGGTGAGCAACCGGGCCAAAGGTGCAAAAAGCGACGAGTCTGGAGAGCTCACGGTGCTGATGTACACCCATTTTCGCGCCCGAGTGATCCCTACAAAGAGTAGCCGCTCCCATGCGCTGTCGTCTCCGTGGCGGAAAGCTCCCTCCCAGACGTGTGGCAGAAGGACTGAATCGAAAACCAATCCCTTCGCCGAATGGTAGGTAAGAATGGAGAGATTCGTGCCGTCTCCCTCCTCACCTTGAGAACACGTCCCCACACCGTGACGATTCGCTTCCTCGCGAATGGGGGCGATGAGGGATTTGGAGGGCACCAGCACGCCCACCTTTTCTCCTTTGGCAAGCCGGGTCTTGCCTATACGGACAAGCCGTTCCCTCTCCTGCTCGTGCGAAACGGCGACAAAAAGGACGGGCATCTCCCTTTCACCCTGCTGCTGGCGCACCTGCCGCAGGAAGACGTCGCGGCTGAAACCCGGAGCAAGATAGAGAGAAGCGAGCTGGGAAATGAGCGGGGAACAGCGGAAGGCATCCAGGAAAGCCACGCGGGACGGGCTTATCCCTAGCCATCGGGCGATGTCCGCATCGCTGCTACCGTTCTTGTAGATCTGCTGGTTGGGATCAGTGCACACGGTAATATGCGCCGACACTCGGACCAGGATGCGGTAAGCAGCCTCATCCAAGTCCTGCCCTTCGTCCACAAAAACGGCATCGAAAAGAAATCTGCGGTCGGCTTGGCGCTCCAAAGCCGCAGCCAGCTTACTACGCACTTCGGGAAAATCCACTGAGGGATCGAGCCGGCCCAAGTACTTCCGCGCCATCTGCAAGCACCAACTGTCGAACGTCGTGATCACGCTTGGGGAAAGGCCCACGAGGTGAGCCTCCTTACACAGGTAGCGCTTGAGGGCGTTAGTGTAGACGAAGACCCGCAGCCGTTCTTCAGGTATTTGATACTGATTCCGGAGGTAGGCAGCACGGTGAAGGAGAACGATGCTTTTCCCTGACCCGGGAGGTCCGGAAAATATCCTATGTCGCTCGGGCGACAGTTGCACAGCGCGCCGCTGAATGTCCGTGAGGTGGGTAAAGGGGACAATCCAACTCATGACTGTACAATCCAGTCATCTTTGAGTGCGGGAAGAACGCCCTCATGGGCCACCGCCCGCGCATATCCCGCTCCCATTCTCCTCTTCCTTTCCTCTTTGATTCTGCGCACCAGCTCCTCATCCTTTGCCAAGTTGGCGCCAAATTCCAACCAGCCCAGTTCCCACTCATCCATGCTTGCCAGCGCTGGAGCTTGTTCGAGAGCTTCGTTCAAGAACGATGCCCCTTTTTCCGGTTGCTGCAGGGCAAAAGCAATATTGGCCGCCAGGACCAAATAAGGAGCGGACCGTTCGGCACGCAAGGCGGGCTCCAAGACTTTCTCAGCCTCATCGTTTTTCTTCCGTCGCCACAGGGCGAGGGCCAGATTGAATCGGGCCGCATGAAAGGAGGGATTCGCAGCAATAGCCTCGCGGTAAAGCTTCTCCTGTAAATCCGACTGGTTCATCTCCCCCGCCAGAATCGCCATCCGGTTCAGGAGGTAAGGATCCGGCCTCCCCTTAGCAGCCAGAAGACGCTTGAAGATGGCGAAGGCGCGCTCTTTCTGTCCCAGCTCGATGCAGAGATCAGCGACAGTCTCCAAGGCTTTCGGCAGAGCCTCATCGGGGATTTGCGTGGTGCGAATTTTCTCCTCCAGTTCCTCCAACTCCTGGCGGGCCTTTCCTGGATTCGCTACGTGCGTTAAGGGGTTTTCGATTTGGCATTCATACTTCGGTCCATCCGGATCACCCAAAACGAGCCGAAGATCCAGAACTTGGTTCTCATCCAAACGATACTCCAGCAGCAAAGGCGTGCCCGCACTCACCGGACCGCGAATGCGCCAGAGGCCGGCATGTAGCAAGGCCTCCTCAGTCCCGTCCACACGCACCACTTCCACCCGCAACGGTACCTCGCCCGTCATGGATGTGACCGGTATGGACAAACCGTCGCACTGCTTGTATCCCTGTGGCGGAAACGGTAAGGGCGTTCCCTGGGAGATCAGATTGAAGAGCTTGCGCTGGGTGCGGATCGCCAAGGTGACATGAGATCGCGCCTCCACCAAGCCCCTGCCGAAAACCGCCAGAGCTAAGGCGTGCCAGGCCGCCCCCCGCGCTACCGCCAGTTGCAACCTTTCCGGATCCCCGAAGGTCAGGAGCCGATCCTTGGAAAAATAGCGAGCCAGCGCATCTTGAACCTGAGGCAGCAGAGAGGATCCACCCACCAGCAGACAGAAATCTACCTCCTCTCGGTCTAACGAGGCGCGGTTGAGAGCATCTTCGAGCGGGGCGAAGATGGAGCAAGTACTTCGATATTCGGTCTCCCGGAAATAGAGCAGGTCTGGATCTAAGAAAGGCTCGAGCAGTTTCTCGAACTCTCGCAATGTCACCCTTGGATTCTTCAGCTTATAGTAGCTCCCCTTTTCGTCCCGAAGAACATCATGGGTGATGTTGAGGCATGCCTGGATGTCTTCCGGCACTGGCTTGCCGAAGCCCCGCAGCCGACTCACCTCTTGGGATAGGGCGATCTTCAGGGATTCCGCAATTCCCCGAAGAGCCGGTTCGATGATCTGCTTTTTTGTGTAATAATCCAGCTCTTCCGGTTTCATCCCGTTGTGCGCCAGGAATTGGGGCAGCAAAACATCGTAGACGATAGCCGCATCAATATCTCCCCCTCCCAGGCGGTGGTAACGGGAGACTGCTCTTTGCGCTACGGCAATACGATCACTCTGAATCTCCACCGTGAGAACAGCTACGTCACAAGTTCCACCGCCAAAGTCGAAAACCACCAGATTCTTGGGACCGCCACCTAAGCTCGCCACCTTCTCCGGCTCGCTGAAAAGGAAGTCGAGGAAGGCCGCTACCGGCTCATCCAGCAGATCGCCCCCGCGGACTTCGATTCCAGCTCGCTCAGCCGCCTCTTGGGTATCTCGCCGTTGGTTGACCTGAAAGGAAGCAGGAACGGTGACCACAACTCGATCCGGTGGGCCTGGCTCGCCCTCTCGCGCAGCATCCATGAGCGTCCTGAGCACCACCGAGGCAATCTCCTTGGCCGAGCGAAAGCCCTCGGGAGCCCGAGCGTAAGTCTTCCGCAACCCCATGTGGTTCTTGCACTCAAAGAAGAAGCTTTCATAGGGTCGCAAGCCAAGCTCCCCAGACAGGGCGGCCAGGCGCTTGGCACCCTCGCCTACCCACACCCGGCCGCCGTAGAGCGCTACGACCGACGGCAACAAGGTGCTGAAAAATGTACCCTCAAGCGTGGGCTGGGGGATCTCCAACGGCGTGAGCTTCGGCCCACTCTCGGGGTTCCATTCCGCCTTTACCAACGCTGAGTTTGTGGTGCCTAAGTCAATGCCCCACACCCGTACAGGTCGAGAGACCGGTTTTAAAAAACCTGCGCGCGCGAGAATGATGGGAAAAACCTCACCCTGCATTCCAGTCATCTCGCCTCCTTAGAAAACACCGCGGATTTCGCTCTTCAATGCCTAATAAAGATCCCTGTCGCAATCCTCTGTGAAGCGAGTCCTGGTTTCCAACTTTATGCGGTGCGACAAATGCGGGCGACGCGTGATGGTGTCGCAATCCTCTTTGAAGCGAGTCCTGGTTTCCAACATTGGGCGGACAAGAAGGAAGGCGTGGTACGCACGCGCAGTCGCAATCCTCTTTGAAGCGAGTCCTGGTTTCCAACCTGTCAGGATTGGGGGGCTCTTTGAGCTCCTCCGGCTCATTGGTCGCAATCCTCTTTGAAGCGAGTCCTGGTTTCCAACTCCACAAAAGACAAATGGGATGGAAAGAAATGCTCGACTTTTTGTCGCAATCCTCTTTGAAGCGAGTCCTGGTTTCCAACATTGCGATCGGCCATAAATGCTGGGGCCCCTATTCTAATGTCGCAATCCTCTTTGAAGCGAGTCCTGGTTTCCAACAGGTGAAGGCCGCTCTGGCGGCACTGACACCTCCGCTTGGTCGCAATCCTCTTTGAAGCGAGTCCTGGTTTCCAACCGGAAACGGGGAGGCCGGGGAGCTGGAGATCCTCGACTGAGTCGCAATCCTCTTTGAAGCGAGTCCTGGTTTCCAACGGTGGACAGGGTGTTGCAGGCGGCAATTCAGGCGGGGACGTCGCAATCCTCTTTGAAGCGAGTCCTGGTTTCCAACATCTAGACCGCTTCCGTATCCTTACCTGAAACAGTATATCGGTCGCAATCCTCTTTGAAGCGAGTCCTGGTTTCCAACGGGATCACGACTGTTGGGAAGCTTATCGAATTCTCTGTCGCAATCCTCTTTGAAGCGAGTCCTGGTTTCCAACGAAGCTATGGCGATGCTGCAGAAGATGGGGTGGGGAAATGAGTCGCAATCCTCTTTGAAGCGAGTCCTGGTTTCCAACCTCCTCCAGCTCGTTAAGGAGCTGGAGGAGCTGATTGAAGTAGGTCGCAATCCTCTTTGAAGCGAGTCCTGGTTTCCAACTGCTGAAGCCGGGCGGGGGATCTTGTTTCTGGACGAGGTCGTCGCAATCCTCTTTGAAGCGAGTCCTGGTTTCCAACGTGTATCATCTGATCCATGTTGGAGTCCCCCATCGCCATGTCGCAATCCTCTTTGAAGCGAGTCCTGGTTTCCAACCGGGGCGTTACGCCTCGGCGTCGTAGGAGATACAATCGGTC
>Ga0197142_1002021_pt1 | contig 18078 bp, 11 predicted proteins | sample GBS60_MetaG_FD_148614 | JGI IMG/M metagenome (GOLD analysis project Ga0197142, IMG submission 148614) | Sediment microbial communities from Great Boiling Springs, Gerlach, Nevada, United States - GBS 60_MetaG | ecosystem: Environmental > Aquatic > Thermal springs > Hot (42-90C) > Sediment...
CTTGCTGGCGACCGACTGGCGGTGGGTGAGTGTGGCGGTCGCGGCCGACATTCTCGTCTACGTGCTCCAGGGCTGGCGCTGGAAACTGGTGCTGGCGCCGCTCGTGCGCATCCACTGGCTGCGAGCAGTGCAGGCCGTCTACATCGGGCTGTTCGCCAACGAGGTTCTTCCGCTGCGCAGCGGGGAGGTGATCCGCTGCTACGTGGTGAGCCGCTGGGCGAAGCTGCCCTTCTCGCTCAGCCTCTCTTCGGCCGCCGTCGAACGGCTCATCGACGGCATCTGGCTCGTGCTGGGCTTTTATGCGATCACCTTTTTCGTCGAGCTGCCCGGCTTTCTGGTGGCGGCGGCCCGGGTCATGGCGCTGGTGCTCGCGGTCGCCGCGGCGCTGCTTGCCTACGCGGTCTTTCATCGCTCGCACGCCGCCGAAGCGGTCTCCTCGAGCCGTTGGGGCCGGCTGCTGCACCGCATCGTGGACGGCCTCCACGCCATGGGCCGCTCGCGAACGTTCCTGCCCGCCGTCGTGGTCAGTCTCGCCTATCTGCTGTTGCAGATCGTGCCCGTCTGGGCCCTCATGCGGGGATTCGGCCTTGAGCTCTCGGCCGGGGCCGCCGCCGTGACGCTGGTGGTGCTGCGGTTGGGATCGATTCCCCCGCAAGCGCCGAGCAACGTCGGCTCATTCCAGTTCTTCACCATTCTGGGGCTGCAACTGTTCGGCGTGCCTCGCGCGGATGCCACCGGTTTTGCCACGCTGCTGTTTTTCGTAGTGACCGTGCCGTTGTGGGCGGTCGGATTCCTCGCCCTGGTGGCGGCGGGCCTGCGGTTGGGCGATCTGCGCCGGAAAGCGCAGGAGTCCATGGATCGGATTCCGGTGCCGGCGCCCGCCGGAGCCGCCGGGCCGAATCCGCCCCAGGCGGCCTGAGGCGGGCGGTTTCGCCGCGTACAATGGTAGCCGGAATGGCCGACGTTCCGTTCGTCCACCTGCACAATCACACCGATTACTCGCTGCTTGACGGCGCCTGCGAAATCGGGCAGCTCATGGAGCTCGTCGAGAAGATGAAGATGCCGGCCGTGGCCATCACCGACCACGGCAACCTGTTCGGCGCCGTGCAGTTCTACACCGAGGCGAGGCGCCGGGGGATTCATCCCGTCATCGGTTGTGAGGTCTACGTCACAGAGCAGGAGGCGCGGATCCGCTCCGACAGCAACCGCTACCATCACTTCGTCCTGCTGTGCGAAAACCAGGAGGGCTACCGGAACCTGATCAAGCTCGTCTCGGCGGGCTATCTGGACGGCTTTTACTACAAGCCAAGGATCGACAAGAGCCTGCTGGCGCAACACGCGCGCGGCCTGATCGGCATGTCGGCCTGCTTGCGGGGCGACATCAACGAGGCGCTGCTTGCCGGCCAGTACGAACGGGCGCGCCGTCTGGCCTACGAATATCAGGACATTTTCGGCCGGGGCAACTTTTTTCTTGAGCTTCAAGAGCACGGCCTGAAGGCCGACAAGGTGGTGATTCCGCTTCTGGCGCGCTTGTCGGCGGAGACCGGCATCCCGTTGGTGGCCACCAACGACAGCCACTACCTCCGGCGCGAAGATGCCCGCGCTCATGAGATCCTGCTGTGCATCCAGACCGGCAAGACCATGAGCGAGGAGAACCGGATGCGCTTCCAGACGCAGGAATTCCACCTGAAGAGCCGCGAGGAGCTGCTCAAGAACCTCTCCGATTTCGAGGAAGCGCTCGACCGGACCTGGGAGATCGCCCAGCGCTGCCAGGTGCGCCTGGAGAAGATCCCCAATCCTTTTCCGAAGTTCGAGGTGCCGCAAGGGCACACCACCGACAGCTACTTCGAGTTTGTCGCCCGGCAGGGCTTTGAGAAGCGGCGGCCGCGCCTGGAGGCGTTGCGCGCCGCCGGCCGCCTGCGGCACGAGCTGGCCGCCTACGCCGAGCGGCTGGATATGGAGATCCGCACGATCCAGCAGATGAAGTTCTCCGGCTATTTCCTCATCGTCTGGGACTTCATCCGGTTCGCCAAATCGCGCGGGATCCCGGTGGGGCCGGGCCGAGGCTCGGCGGCCGGCAGTCTGGTGAGCTACGCGATGGAGATCACCGATATCGATCCGCTTCAGTACGGGTTGCTGTTCGAGCGCTTTCTCAACCCGGAGCGGATCAGCCTGCCGGATATCGACATCGACTTCTGCACGCACCGGCGCGGCGAGGTCATCCAGTACGTGACGGAAAAGTACGGCCGCGATCAGGTGGCGCAGATCATCACGTTCGGCACGCTGGGGGCGCGCCAGGCGATCAAAGACGTCGGCCGTGCGCTCGATCTGGCCTACGGCGAAGTCGACCGCATCACCAAGCTGATTCCCAACCAGCTCAACATCACCCTCAAGGAGGCGATCGAGCGGGAGCCGGCCCTGGCGGAGGCGGCGCGCCAGGACAGCCGGATCAATGAGGTGCTCGAGATCGCGCGGCACCTGGAGGGGATGTGCCGCAACGCGAGCGTGCATGCCGCCGGCGTGGTGATTGCGCCGCAGCCGCTCGCCGAACTGGTTCCGCTCTACCGCACGACGAAAGACGAAATCGTCACCCAGTACGATTTGGCGGGCCTGGAACATCTCGGACTGCTCAAGATGGACTTCCTCGGCCTGACCACGCTCACCATCGTCCATGACTGTCTGAGACTGATCGAGAAATACCGGGGGACGAAGCTGACGCTCGAGGAGCTGCCGCTCGACGACGCCAGGACCTATGAGCTGTTCAGCCGCGGATTGACGAGCGGGGTCTTTCAGTTCGAGTCGGCCGGCATGCGCGAGATCCTGCGGCGCTATCAGCCGGAGCGGCTCGAGGATCTGTGCGCACTCAACGCGCTCTACCGGCCGGGGCCCATTCAGGGCGGCATGATCGACGACTTTATCGAACGGCGCCACGGGCGCAAGAAGGTCACCTACGAATTGCCGGAGCTGCGTCCGGTGCTCGAGGAGACCTATGGCGTTATTCTGTACCAGGAGCAGGTGATGCAGATCGCGCACCTGCTGGCCGGCTACAGCCTCGGCGAGGCCGACATCCTCCGCCGGGCGATGGGCAAGAAGAAGGCCTCGGAGATGGCCGCGCAGCGCGAGCGATTCGTTCAGGGCGCGGCCGCGCGCGGCTATCCGCGCAAGAAGGTCGAGAAGATTTTCGACCTGATGGCGCAGTTTGCCGGCTACGGCTTCAACAAGTCCCATTCGGCGGCCTACGCCTATCTGGCCTATGTGACGGCCTATCTGAAGGCGAACTATCCGGTAGAGTTCATGGCCGCGCTGCTGACCTCGGAGACGGGCAACACCGCCAAGCTGGTCAAATACATTTACGAGTGCCGCGAGATGGGCATCCGGGTGCTATCGCCCGACGTCAACACGAGCGACCTCGACTTTACGCCGGTCGGCGACGCGATCCGCTTCGGTTTGGGCGCGATCAAGAACCTGGGGCAGGCCGCCGTCGAGGCGATCGTGCGCGGGCGCCGGGAGGCGGGACGGTTCCGGTCGCTGTTTCATTTCTGCGAAACGGTGGATCTCGGAGCGGTCAATCGCCGGGCGATCGAGAGTCTGATCAAGGCCGGCGCGATGGATTCGCTCGGCGGCCGGCGGGCGCAACTGATGGCCGCCGTGGACAAGGCCATCGAGCACGGCCAGCGCTGCTGGCGGGACCGCCAGAGCGGGCAGGCGGGCCTGTTTGCCGACGTTTCGGCAGGCGCCGCCGAGCCGGCCCTGCCGGAGGTGGCCGATTGGGGTGAGGCCGAGGCGCTGGCCGCCGAAAAAGAGGTTCTCGGCTTCTACGTGGGGGGCCATCCCCTGGATCAGTACCGGGAGAAGATCCGGGAGCTGGCCACGCACGATACGGCGGGGCTCGAGGGTTTGGAGCGCGGCACGGAGGTGGCGCTCTGCGGTATGATCAGCTCCGTACAGCGGAAGCGGAACCGGGAGGGCAAGCCGTGGGCCTCCATCGTGGTCGAAGACTGGCAGGGTTCGGTCGAAGGTTTGGTGTTTTCGAACGCCTACGAACAGCTTGCCGACGAGCTTCAGCCGGATTCGCCGGTGCTCGTCCGCGGGACGGTTTTGCCCGAGGACAACGGTCCGCCCCGTCTGAGCGTCAAGGACATCACGCCGCTTGGGCTGGCGCGGGTCGAGCTGCCGCGCCTGATCTCGATTCGCGTGGCGGTGGGTTCGGGCGAGTCGGTTTCCGACCGGGCCGCCGAGCTGACCCGGCTGTTTCAACGCAAGCGCGGCGAGACCTCGGTCCGCCTGCGCCTGGAGAAGCCGCGCGACTTCTCGGTCATCCTCGATGTGAATGAAAAGGTGAGAGCGGATAAAGAGTTCCGGGCCGAAGTCGAGCGGATTTGCGGCCCGGAGTCGATTGAAATCCTGGCGTCCTGATGGAACCCCCAGAGCAACAGCAACCCGCCGTCCCGATCGCCGAGGAGAACCCCGCCTGGCGCCGCGTACAACTGGCGCGGCATCCCAACCGGCCGCATTCGCTGGACTATATCGCCCGACTGATCAAGGACTTCCAAGAGCTTTCGGGCGACCGCCGCTTCGCGGACGACCCGGCCGTGGTGGCCGGCTTCGGCTATTTCGAGGGTCGCCCGGTGGTCGTCATCGGCCAGCAGAAAGGGCGCACGACCAAACAGAAGCTGCACCGGAACTTCGGCATGCCGAAACCGGAGGGCTACCGAAAGGCTCTGCGGCTGATGAAGCTGGCCGAGAAGTTCGGCCGGCCCATCATCACGCTGCTCGACACGCCGGGCGCCTACCCGGGCGTCGACGCCGAGGAGCGGGGCCAGGCCGAAGCGATTGCTCTCAATCTCCGGGAGATGGCGCGGCTCAAGGTACCCGTGGTCGCCGTCGTGATCGGCGAAGGGGGCAGCGGAGGCGCCCTGGCGCTCGGAGTCGGAAACAAGGTCTTGATGCTCGAGAACGCCATCTACAGTGTGATCTCGCCGGAAAGCTGCGCCGCCATCATTTACCGGGACGCCGGCCTGGCTGCGCGGGCTGCCGCTGCGCTGCGGCTGACCGCCGCCGATCTGCTCGAGCTGAAACTGATCGACGAGATCGTGGCCGAGCCGGGCGGCGGCGCTCACGAGGATTACGACCAGGCCGCGGCGCTGCTGGGGGCGTCCCTGCGGAGGGCGCTCGAGGAACTGGCGGCGCTTTCGCCTGGTGAGCTGGTCGAGCAAAGATACGCCAAATTCCGGCAGATGGGTAACTTCTTCACTACGGAAGAGGGCGAATAGAAGCGCAAGGCGCGCTGCGGCGAATCCGGCGCCAACAAAGGCGCGAACAAGCCGTAATGCTAGGATGGAATTAATGAACTCCGGCCTCTGAAACTGCGTCCTATAAAGAGAAGCGGAGCAGTCTGTGAAACGGAAATGGAAGTTGCTCATCGCCACCATGGCGGCGCTCGTCATTGCGGGCGGAGTCTTCGGCGGAATCCGTTATAGCCAGCGGGGCGTTGTCACCGTCCAGACCGGCAAGGTCGTCCGGCAGGATCTGGTGGCGCTGGTCACCGCCTCGGGAGAGATCAAGCCTCGCAACTACATCAACATCGGAGCGAACACGGCCGGGCCGGCGCGCATCGTCGAAATCGCCGTGGTCGAAGGCCAGCAGGTGAAGAAAGGGCAACTGCTGGCGCGGTTGGAGTCCGTACAGCCGGAGGCTGAGGTGGCGGCGCAGCGGGCGGCGCTCAGCTCGGCTGAGGCCGAATCGGCGGCCGCAGAGGCGTCGCTTCGGGCCGCCGACGAGAACCTGCTGACCGCGCAGGCCAGCGTGGACCGCGCCAAGGCGGAGCTCGAACGCGCTCGACTTTTCTATGAGCGCGCCCGGCAGCTTTACGAGGAGAAACTGATTTCGCGACAGGAGTTCGACCAACGCAAGGCCGACTTTGAGGCCTTCTCGGCCGCCGTGCGGGAGGCGGAGGCCCGGCAAAGCCAGGCGGCGGCGCAGCGGGCGCAACTGGCCTCGCAGCTTGCCGCGGCTCAGAAGCGCGTGGCGCTGGCGCAGGCCAATCTGAAGCGCGCCAACGACCTGCTCCAGCGAACCTTCGCCATCTCGCCGATCGACGGCGTGGTCACGAACCTTCCGGTGCGCGTCGGGGAGACCGTGGTGCCCGGAATCCAGAATTCGCCGGCCAGTCTGATCATGACGATCGCCGACATGTCGCTGATCACGGCCGAGGTGAAGGTGGATGAGACCGACATCGTCAACGTGAAGCTCGGCCAGCAGGCCGATGTGACCATCGACGCCATTCCGGAGAAGGTCTTCAAAGGCAGGGTCATCGAGATCGGCAACACGGCGATTCTGCGGTCGACGGGCCTGGCCGCTTCCCAGAGCGCCATCTCCAGCCAGGAGGCCAAGGATTTCAAGGTGGTGATCGCACTCGATGATCCGCCCGCCGAGATTCGGCCTGGGCTGTCGTGCACCGCCAAGATCACCACCGCGACGCGGCAAGGCGTCCTGACGATCCCGATTCAGGCGCTGACCGTGCGGCAGAAAGGCGATCTGGAGGCGCCCAGGACGGGCGTGGAGGCCGCCACCCCGCCCGATCCGGTGCGGGAGCGGGAGCGCAAGAAAGAGATTCAGGGCGTCTTTGTGGTCAGCGGCGAGAAAGCGCAGTTCCGCGAAGTGAAGACCGGCATTACCGGGGCCACCGACATTGAGGTTCTGGACGGATTGAACGAGGGCGAGGAGATCATCACCGGCTCATACAAGGTGATCCGAACCATCCGCAACGAGGCGCGGGTCAAGGTCGACAACCGGGCGCCGGCCAGATCGGCTTCGTAAGCGCAGACGGTAACGAGCCGGAGGCCCGCAGCGCCTTAACAGTTCGACACTGGAGAGAGAACAGCATGGCACAGGCCGCCGAAGTGATCGCGGATCGGGGCGAGCAGCTCCGAAGGGACGGCATCGTCATCCGCACCTACGATCTCTGGAAGACCTACATCATGGGCGATCAGGAGATCCATGCGGTTGCCGGCGTGGATTTGGAGATCCGGCGCGGAGAGTACGTGGCGCTGATGGGGCCGTCCGGTTCGGGCAAGTCCACGCTGATGAACCTGATCGGCTGCCTGGACACGCCCACCAAGGGCCTCTACTACATTAACGGGCGGCTGGTGAGCGATCTGGACGACGACGAGCTGGCGCGGATCCGCAACAAGGAGATCGGCTTCGTCTTTCAAACCTTCAACCTGCTGCCGCGGGCGACGGCCCTGCACAATGTCGAACTGCCGCTCGTCTATGCCGGCCTGCCCGCCGAGGTGCGCGAGGAGCGGGCGCGCCAGGCGCTGCGCAACGTCGATCTCGAGCATCGGATGTACCACAAGCCGAGCGAACTTTCCGGCGGCCAGCGCCAGCGCGTGGCGATCGCCCGCGCGCTGGTGAACAACCCCTCGATTCTGCTGGCCGACGAGCCGACCGGGAACCTCGACAGCGCCACGGGCAACGAGATCATGGCGCTGTTCGACCGCCTGCATCAGCAGGGCAACACGATCGTGCTGGTGACGCACGAGCACGACATCGCCATGCACGCCCACCGCATCGTCCACCTGCGCGACGGCAAGATCGAAAAGGACGAGCGGATCAAGTAACGGTCGCCTCAGCGCGGGTAGGGATGGCCGCGCAGCGTGGCCAGCGCCCGGTAGATCTGCTCGGCCAGAATCGCGCGGGCCAGCTCGTGCGGAAGCGTCAGCGGCGTAAGAGACAGCAGGAGGTGGGCCGAGGCGCGCCAGCTTGCCGGCAGCCCGTCGGCCCCGCCGAGCAGAAACACCAGATCGCGGCCCTCCATCTCCGCCTGGCGGATCAGGGTGAGGAACGCCGCCGAATCGAGCAGGCGGCCGGCGGGATCGAGCGCGATGCGCGTGGCGCCGCTGAGCTTGCTCCAGGGCTCCCCGCGCCGGAGGTCGACCTCTCTCATCTCGACCGGCGTCCAGCGGCGGCAGCGCTTGAGGAACTCCTCGGCGATCGCGTTGGCGTGGCGGTCGCGCGGCCGGCCGATGTAGTAAAGAAAGATTCGCACTTACTTGATCCGGATGATGAAGTGAAGTGAGAGGAAGGCGGGCCGGTTGTCGTGCGCGCCGCTGTTGGCGGTGGCGCCGGAGAAGGAGGCGCTGCCGGCCATGTGGCCGTGACTGGGCCAGGGGCCGCGGCCGACGGGCGAGCGGGGCACAGTGAGCGCCGCAGTCGGGCCTGGGCGGCTGCGCGCGCTACGCCCGGCGGGGACGGCCGCCGCATCGCTCCAGCCATAGACGCTGTTCGGTCCGAACCAGACATTGTTGGTAGCGGCGGTGAACGGATGCGAGTGCGCCGGCGCCTCGTCTCGGCCGCCGGCGGCGCCGGGCGCCTCCTCCGGGTCGCAACAGGCCGCGCCGCGCAGGAAGCGACGGCGCAGATCGGGAAGCGTCTTTCCGGCGAACGGTGAGTCGACATCCTCCACCACGCTGCCGTCGCAGAGGCGCCATTCGGCAGGCAGGGCCGCCGGGTCGCCCCAGTAGGCGACGATGGCGCCAACCGGGAGCCGCCCCGGCGGCTCAGCACCGGCCGTCATGGCCAGAAGGAAAAGGAAGAAGAGCCGGAAGGTCCACCGCATCCCTAACACACCTCAGAGGAAAAGTCTTCATTATCATTACGCCGAAGTTGCGGAGTCCGCGAGGAGACCCTCTCCGATTCTCTCTGTTTCGCCCCGAAGCGGCCCCAGGGAGCCGATCCGTCGTTTCGTCGTTTAGTCGAGCACGCGGATCCGGATGTTGCGGAAACGGACCTCCATGGGAGGCCCGCGGTGCAGTTGGAGGGCGATGACGCCCTCGCGCGGCGGCTCGCCTTTGAGCTCGGCGGTGAGCAGGCCGTTGACGCGAAGCTGGATCAAGTCGTCCTGGGCGAGCACCTCGTAGCGATTCCAGTCGCCGCGGCGCACCACGGTCTCCGCTTTTCCCTTCCAGCCGTTGACGATGACGCCGCGCGTGCCGCGCTCGTCGTAGAGAGAGCCCCACCAGTTGTCCTCGGCCATGTCCGCCTGAAGGCCGCGCACCACCCAACCCTCGAGCGCCTCGCTGCGGAACTGGATGCCGGAGTTGTGGTTGCGCAGCTTCACTTCGAGCTCCAGGTGGAAGTTCTTGAACTTTCGCCGGCTGATCAAAAACGAGTTCGCCTCGAGCTCGACCCCTTCGGTTGAGCCGACGATCACACCGTTGTCGACCCTCCAGAGCCGGGGGTCGCCATCCCACCCATCCAGGTCCTTGCCGTTGAACAACAGTTCAGGCTCGGCGCCGGCGGCGGAGAGGGCCGTCGCCAGAAACAGGAAAGCGCGGCGTAGGCTCACACGGCCGATTCTAGCGCACGCTGCGGGGCCGGCAAGATCGGCCGATCCGGCCGGGGGGCCGGTGCGGGCGCTGCGCTCAGGCGCGAGCCGCGCGAAGGCGACGATTGCCGACTGACTCGGTTGCCGTTTGGGAGGCCGCCCGCAGGTGGGGGGCGCTCAGCAGCCGGTCAAGCAAGGCCGGCTCGCGCAGAACCTCGTGAAAGGCCAGACAGGCGGCGCCGATCAGGCCGCTGTCAAAACCCAGGGCCGAGATCCGAACCTCGAGCGAGGCGTGAATGGCAGGGAGCACATGGCGGGCGAGCTCGGCGCGGATGCGCGGCAGAAAAAGATCGGCGGCGTGGATCAGGTCGCCGCCCAGGACGATCACCTCGGGATTGAGCAGATTGGCCGCATGCGCCAGGGCGAGACCGAGATATCGCGCCGCGCGGTCGATGACGGTCAGGGCCGCCCGATCCTCGTTCCTGGCCCGGTGAAACACCTCGATCACCTGTTCGCCGAGCAGCACCTTGGGCAGGCTCCGGCCGGCGAGTTCCAGGTACTGGCGGACGATGTTGGGGCTGGAGGCGATCGCCTCCAGGCAGCCCGTTTTGCCGCAATTGCACCGATCGGGCGCCGCCGGATCGACGGTGATGTGGCCGATCTCGCCCGCATTGCCGTCGCGGCCGCGTATGGGGTGGCCGTTCACCAGACCGGCAAAGCCCACGCCGTTTCCGACCTGCACGAAGATGCAGTTGCTGCTCGAGCGGGCCGCGCCCTGCCAGTGCTCGGCCAGGAGCTTGACGAAACTCTCGCTGCCCAAAAAGAACGGCAGATCCGCGACGCAGGCGATCTCCTGCTCGAGCGGGAAGTCGCGCCAACCCAGGTTGACGGCGGTGATCCGGCCCTCGCGGTCGATGACGCCGGAATAGCTGACGCCCATGGCGATCACGCGGCTCTGTTGGCCCGGAGTGAGGTTCTTGAGGACCTTTTCGACGCCGCGGGCAAAGGTGCGCATGTCGAACCGCGTCCCACACGCGACGGGTTCCTCCCAGCGGTAGCGGACCTCGGCCAGCAGGTTCGTGACGCCGAAGCGGACACGTGTGCCTTCGAGATCCACGGCCACCAGGTAACCGCCCTCGGCTTCCAGCGCCAGTTCCTCGCGCGGCCGTCCGATGGCGCGACGGGTGGGGCCGAGATGACGCACCAGGCCGCATTGGAGCAGATGGCGCAAAGCCCGGTCGAGGCTGTCGGAATCCAGACCGGTCGCGCGCGCGAGCTCGCTGCGGCCGGCCTGCCGCTGTTCGAAGAGCACGCGCAGGATTCTTCGCAGCCAAAGGGGGGAGACCCCAGCCATTTTGCCCCCAGTTTACCTTTCTGACATCATACCCCCGTCGTGCCCGATGCTGGACTGCGCCCGCCGGGCGGCGGTCGGCCCGGCAAGGCTGCGGAGGCACGAAGCCGGATTGATAGGATGAAAGGCGATGCGCTATCGGGTGCTTGGCCGCACGGGCTTCCTGGTGAGCGAGATCGGCTACGGGGCCTGGGGCATCGGCGGGGCGATGTGGATCGGAGCGCGCGACGAGGAGTCGCTGGCCGCACTGCACCGCGCCTTCGAGCTGGGGGTCAACTTCGTGGACACGGCCCTGGCTTACGGCGACGGGCACAGCGAGGAGCTGGTGGGCCGGGCGGTGCGTGAACACGGCGGACAGATCTACGTCGCCACCAAGGTGCCGCCCAAGAACTACCTTTGGCCGGCGCGGCCCGGCATCGGCATCAAGCAGGTCTTTCCTTACGAGCACATCATCCGCTCGACCGAGCAAAGCCTTCGGAATCTGAAGCGGGAAACGATCGATCTTCAGCAGTTGCACGTCTGGAATCCGGAATGGATCGATTGCGACGACTGGCGCCGCGCGGCCGACGATTTGAAGCTCTCCGGCAAGATCCGCGCCTTCGGCATCTCGATCAACGACCACGAGCCCGACTCGGCGCTTGAGGTGCTCAAGACCGGGCTCATCGACGCCGTGCAGGTGATCTACAACATTTTTGATCAGTCGCCGGAAGAGAACCTGTTTCCGCTGTGCCTGGCGCTGAACGTGGGCGTGCTGGCGCGTGTACCGCTCGATGAAGGCGGCCTCACCGGGGCGATTACGCCGGAGACCCGGTTTCCCCCGGGCGACTGGCGGGAGCGCTACTTCCGCGGCGACCGCAAGCGGCAGGTGGCCGAGCGCGTGGCGGCGCTGCGCCGGGACCTGGAGGGTGTCGAAGGCACCCTCGCCGAGATCGCGCTGCGATTTTGCCTGTCGCACACCGCGGTCTCGAGCGTCATTCCCGGCATGCGCCGGCGCGAGACGGTGGAGAGCAGTTGCCGGGCCAGCCAACTCGGGCCGCTCGACTCCGGCGTGCTCGAGAGGCTGAAGCGTCACGCCTGGCGCCGCAACTTTTACGACTAAACCGCTTCGGTCCGCCTGAATGGATCCTCTCACGCACACTCTCACCGGGCTGATGCTGGGCCGTGCAACGCCTCACGGGTGGCGACCGCAGGCGACCGCAGTGGCGCTGGTTGCGGCCAACGCTCCCGACGTGGACTTCGCCTCCGCCTGGGGCGGCGACCTGGACGTGCTGGAGTGGCACCGCGGGATGACGCACAGCTTGCCGGCTGCGCCTCTGCTGGCCTTGCTGCCCCTGCTCGTTCTCTGGCCCTGGCTCCGGCGCCACCCGCATCGGCGGCGGCTTTATTGGGTTTCGCTTGCCGGTGTACTCAGCCACATCGCGCTCGATTTGAGCAACATCTACGGCGTGCGGCTGCTGGCGCCCTGGGATCCCGCCTGGCGGAGGCTGGATCTTGTGAGCGTGGTCGATTTCTGGATTGCGGCCGTCCTGATCGGCGCGGCAGCCTGGATGGGGCTGGCGCGCCTGGTGAGCACGGAGATCGGCTCGCGCCCGCCGGCCGGCCGCGGCGTCGCCGTCTTTGCCCTCACCGCGGTGCTCGGCCTCCTCACCGCGCGATATTTCCTGCACGAGAGGGCGCTCGCGGTGCTCGAGGCCCGGATCTATGACGGGGAAGAGCCTCTCCGGGTGGCCGCCTTCCCGACGGTCTTCAGTCCGTTCCGCTGGCGCGGCCTGGTGGAGACTTCCGGCGCCTGGCGGAGTTTCGAGATCGATCTTCTCGGCGGGCAGTTCGATCCCTCGGCGGGCCGGACCTACTATAAGTCGGAGCTGCCGGAGGCGGCCAAGGGCGTCCTGGGGACGCGTGCCTTCCGCGTCTTCCTCGATTTTGCCGCCTTCCCGCTGTGGCGGGTGCTTCCTGCGGAGGCGCCCGAGGGGGCGCTTCTGGTCCAGGCGCTTGATCTGCGCTTTTCGGTGCCCGGCGAGGATCGCTTCGCGGCGACGGCGGTGGTTACGCCGGGCGGGCAGGTGCTGCGGGCCTGGTTCCAATATCAGCCGCCGGGCGCGGCGCCGCGGCCGCGATAGGGCGGAAAAAACGCTGATGTAGAATTCGAGAGAGGATTCCTATGCCTTCAAACAGCTTCGGAGCGGCTTCGACGCTGACTGTCGGAGATCGCCTGTACCGGATCTATCGTCTCGATGCGCTCGAGCGTGCGGGCATCGGACGGCTCGCGGCGCTTCCCTTCTCCATCCGCATCCTGCTTGAAAACCTGCTGAGGCACGAGGATGGCCGCGCCGTGACCGCCGCGGATATCGAATTGGTGGCGCGCTGGGAGGGCACGCCGCAAGAGCGCGAAATCAGCTTCATGCCGGCCCGCGTGCTGCTTCAGGACTTTACGGGGGTGCCCGCGGTCGTCGACCTGGCGGCGATGCGCGATGCGCTCCGCGCGATGGGCGCCGACCCCAAGCGCGCCAACCCGCTCTTGCCGGTGGATCTGGTGATCGATCACTCGGTGCAAGTCGACAAGTATGGCGCGCCGGATGCGCTTGCCTTCAACGTCCGCCTGGAGTTCGAGCGGAACCGGGAGCGGTATGCCTTTTTGCGCTGGGGCCAGCGGGCCTTTGAGAACTTTCGGGTCGTGCCGCCGGCCACCGGCATCGTGCATCAGGTGAACCTGGAATACCTGGCCTCGGTGGTCTTCCGGCGCCAGACGCCGGAGGGCCTTCTGGCCTACCCCGACACGCTGGTGGGTACCGATTCGCACACCACGATGATCAACGGTCTGGGCGTGGTCGGTTGGGGCGTGGGCGGCATCGAGGCGGAGGCTTGTATGCTCGGCCAGCCGATTTCGATGCTCGTGCCGCCGGTGGTGGGCTTCAAGCTTTACGGCGAGCTGCCCGAAGGCGCCACCGCCACGGACCTGGTGCTCACCGTCACGCAGATGCTGCGCAGGAAGGGGGTGGTGGGCAAGTTCGTCGAGTTTTACGGACCCGGCCTGAGCGCCCTCTCGCTGGCCGATCGGGCCACGATCGCCAACATGGCGCCCGAGTATGGCGCCACGATCGGGTTCTTCCCGATCGATGAGCAGACGCTCGAGTATCTCCGGCTGACCAATCGGCCGGAGGAGCTCGTCCAGCTCGTCGAAGCCTACACGAAAGAACAAGGGCTGTTTCGGACCGAGGCGACGCCCGATCCGGTGTTCACCGAGACGATCGAGCTCGATCTGGGTACGGTACGGGCGTCGCTTGCCGGGCCGAGACGGCCGCACGAGCGCGTCGACCTCTCCGAGGTGAGGTCGAGTTTCCTGGCGACGCTGGCGGGCGAGCCCAAACAGGTTCCGGTCTCTTTTAACGGCACCCAGGAGGCGCTTCGCGAGGGGGCGGTGGTGATCGCCGCGATCACCAGTTGCACGAACACCTCGAACCCGTCGGTCATGGTGGCCGCGGGGCTGCTGGCCAAGAAGGCGGCGGAGCGGGGCCTGACGGTGAAGCCGTGGGTGAAGACGAGCCTGGCGCCGGGCTCGCAGGTGGTAACGCGCTATCTCGAAGAGGCGGGTCTCATGGAGGCGCTCGAAGCCCTCAACTTCCACCTGGTGGGCTACGGCTGCACCACCTGCATCGGCAACAGCGGGCCGCTGGCCGAACCCGTCGCCCAGGCGATTCAGAGGGAGAAACTGAACGTCGCGGCGGTGCTGAGCGGCAACCGGAACTTCGAGGGGCGGGTGTCTCCGCTGGTGCGGTCCAATTATCTGGCCTCGCCGCCGCTCGTGGTGGCCTATGCGCTCGCCGGGCGCGTCGACATCGACTTGACCCGGGAGCCGCTCGGCCAGGACAAGCAGGGACGCGACGTCTACCTGCGCGACATCTGGCCGTCGCCGGAGGAGGTGCGCCAGGTGATGAACCGTTGTGTGCGCCGCGAGATGTTCGCCTCCACCTACGCCGAGGTCTTTCGGGGCAGCGAGGAGTGGAACGCGATTCCTGTTCCCGAGGGGGATCTGTATGCCTGGGACGAGCGCTCCACCTACGTGCGCCGGCCGCCGTATTTCGAGGATCTGTCCGAGCCGGCGGCCACGGCGCCGGATCTCGTGGGCCTGCGGGTGCTGGCCGTGCTCGGCGATATGGTGACCACGGATCATATCTCGCCGGCGGGCTCGATTCCCGCCGACGGGCCGGCAGGACGTTATCTGATCAGCCAGGGCGTGCCCCCCGAGGAGTTCAACTCCTTCGGAGCGCGCCGGGGTAACCACGAAGTGATGATGCGCGGCACGCTGGCCAACGTGCGCATCCGCAACCAGCTTGCTCCGGGTACCGAGGGCGGCTGGACGCGACACTTGCCCTCGGGCGAGCTGATGACGATCTACGACGCCGCCATGCGGTACAAGCAGGAAGGCGTGGGCCTGCTGATCGTGGCGGGCAAAGAGTACGGTGCGGGCTCCTCGCGCGACTGGGCGGCCAAGGGCGTGGCGCTGCTCGGGGTGAAGGCGGTGCTGGCGGAGAGCTTCGAGCGCATCCACCGCTCGAACCTGGTGGGCATGGGCGTGCTGCCGCTCGAGTTTCTGCCGGGCGAGAGCCGCCAGACGCTGGGGCTGACCGGCGAAGAGGTCTACGCGATCGAGGGCCTGGAGGCGGCGCTCGGCGGCGACAAGATCGTCACCGTACGCGCCGGCGAGAAGACGTTTCGGGCGCGCGTGCGCATCGACACGCCGACCGAACTCGACTACTATCGCCACGGCGGCATTCTCAAGTACGTGCTGCGCCGCCTGGCGCAAGGCTGAGGCGTCGGCCGCCGTTACTGTTTGGTGATCGTTTCGTCCAGGTTCAGAATGACGCCCGCAACGGCCGTCCAGGCGGCCAGCTCGGCCGGATCGAGCGAGCGGTCGTAGGCGGATTCGCCCACGGCCAGCAGCTTCCGGGCGGCCTCCGGATCTTTGCGGTAGGCGGCCAGCTCGCTCGCAGCCAAGTTGCGCAGGAGTCGGCGCTGCACGGGCGAAGCCGGCCGCGCCAGCGCCAGGCGGAAGGCGTGGTCGATACGCCGCAGCGGGTCTCGGCCGGCCTCCCGAATCATCCGCTCGGCCAGAGCGCGCGCCGCCTCGACGTAGGTCGGGTCGTTGAGCAGCACGAGCGCCTGAAGCGGCGTGTTGGTGCGCGCTCGCCGCGCGATACACTTCTCGCGATCGGGCGCATCGAAGGTCACAAGCGAAGGCGGCGGAGCGGTGCGCTTCCAGAAGGTGTACATGCTACGGCGGTAGAGATCCGGGCCGGAGCTCGGCGTGTAGCTTTGCGCCGTGTAAGCGTCGCCGTAGGCCACCTCCTCCCAGATCCCCGGGGGCTGATAGGGGAAGACCGAGGGGCCGCCGATGGTCGGGTTGAGCAGGCCGGAGATGGCGAGCGCGTTGTCGCGGATCAGCTCGGCCTTCAGGCGAAATCGCGGACCGCGGGCCAGCAGCCGGTTCTCCGGATCGAGCTCGACGAGTTCCGGCGTGGCGCGCGAGCTCTGCCGGTAGGCGGCCGAGGTGACGATCAGGCGCACCATGGCCTTGACGTCCCAGCCGGTGCGGACGAACTCCGTCGCCAGCCAGTCGAGCAGCTCCGGATGGCTCGGCGGTTCACCCTGTGAGCCGAAGTCCTCGGCCGTCTTCACCAGCCCCGTGCCGAAGAACATCTGCCAGAACCGATTGACCGCCACGCGCGCGGTGAGCGGGTGCGAGGGGTCGATCAGCCATTGCGCCAGGCCGAGCCGGTTGGGCGGAGCGCCGGGGGGCATGGGCGGCAAAGCCGTGGGAACGCCCGGGGTGACCTTCTCGCCGAGGTTGCGGTAGTCGCCCCGGCCGAGAACGAATGTCTCGCGCGGCTTGGGCATCTCGGCCATCACCATCGTGGTGACGATCTCGCTGTCGAGCTTCTCCTTGGCTTGCTTGAGCGCCTGGATCTCGAGGTAAAGCTTTCGGATCGGCTCCGGAGCGACGAAGCGCAGGAAATAGTTGCGCAAGCGTGCCTCGTAGGCCTCCGCATCGGCCTGCCGCCTGGGCCGAGGCGTGAGGCCGGTGAGCATGGCGCGGATCGGCTCGTCGCGCGCCAGTTGAAGGGCTTCGGCGTCCGTGAGCCGGCGATTATAGATGCGCAGGTCGTCGATGTTTCCCTTGAAGGCGCGGTGCGAGGCGCGCGGGCTGCCGGCCTCAAGCGGCGCCTGGTTGCGAATCGAGCCGTCCAGGCCATCCCGCTCGATGACCGTCTCTTTCAGTTCGCCGTCAATGAACAGCCGCAGCCCGGACGCCTTGCCTGAGCCGTCGTAATCGATGACGATATGACGCCAGTCCTGAAGCACCCGCTCCTTGGTGCGAACCTCGGCGACGCGATCCGGCCATTGCTGGATCATGCGGAACCGGAAGTGCTGCGCGCGCTTGAGCGGAGGCAGGGGGATGGCCTGATCGGCCTCGAGCTGGAAGCCGCGGCGGGTGTCGCTGTCCTCAATCTTCTGAAGGATGACCGCCGGCGGATAACCCGTCGGACGCACCCAAAGCGCGATGGCGAAGGGCCGGTCCAGGTCGATGTCGGCGGCGTCGCCGAAGCTGACCTGAGTCTCGCCGTTCAACTCCGCACCTCGGCCGACGCGACCTGTGGGATAGAGCACTTCGCCGCGCACCGTGCTGCCGTGGCGGTAGCCGCCGGAGCTGTCCACGAGACTCCCTTCGAACTCGTAATGGGTGAGGAGCCCGTTGCGGGCGGGCGCCGGCATCGAGGCGCCGCGCGTGCGTTCCCAGGCGGCCTGAAGCGCCTCGGCCTCCTGTTTCGGAAAGGCCCGCTCTTTTTCTTCGAGCGCCGCCCGAATGGCGTTCAGCCGCGCCTCCTGCTCCGGCGTCGGAAGTTGCAGGATCGGCTGCGCATTCCCGGTGCGGCCGTCGAGTCCCTTCTCATCGATCGTGTTGAAGAAGGCAAAGAGCCGGTAGAAGTCTTTTTGGCTGAACGGATCGTACTTGTGATCGTGGCAGCGGGCGCAGCCGAGGGTGCTGCCGAGCCAGACCGTGCCGGTGGTCTCGACGCGGTCGACCACGTACTCGACCAGGTACTCCTCCTCAATGGCTCCGCCCTCGAAGTTGATCATGTGGTTGCGGTGAAAGCCGGTGGCGATGAGCTGCTCGCGGGTCGGATTGGGCAACAGATCGCCGGCGAGCTGCTCCAGCGTAAACCGGTCATAAGGCATGTTGCGATTGAAGGCGGAGATCACCCAGTCGCGCCAGGGCCACATGTCCCGGTGGCTGTCGATGTGGTAGCCGTGGGTGTCGGCGTAGCGGGCCAGGTCGAGCCACTCCATCGCCATCCGCTCGCCGTAGCGCGGAGAGGCCAGCAGCCGCTCTACCTGCCGC